>Ga0308407_1000104_pt1 | contig 73327 bp, 66 predicted proteins | sample HotsprSampleMSe2_FD_203476 | JGI IMG/M metagenome (GOLD analysis project Ga0308407, IMG submission 203476) | Hot spring phototrophic mat microbial communities from Mushroom Spring, Yellowstone National Park, Wyoming, United States - 20060911_MSe2 ...
CCGCAAACTGGCCAACTGGCTGGTCTTTTACAACACCGAGCGCCCCCACCATTCCCTCAGCCAGCAATCTCCGTTATCATTCCTCCTGCAACATCAACCCGAGTGCCAAAGGTACTGGACCCATACAGTGCCTTCCCTTAACGTGCCTTTCTGCTACAATTCGCCATTTGCCATTGGTTTTGGGGAATGCAATGAAACGTACCTACCAACCCTCCAAAGTTCGCCGCAAGCGTACCCACGGCTTTCTGGTGCGGATGCGCACCCGTGGTGGGCGTGCCGTGATCCGTGCCCGGCGCGCCAAAGGGCGTAAGCGTCTGGCGGTATGAATGGGCCAGGTGCGCGTTTTCCGCGCGCCGCCCGCTTGACAAAACCGTCCCACTATGCTGCGGTCTTTGCTGGCCGAAATAAGCTGTGTGGACGGTTTTTTTGTCTGCATTGGCTGGTCAATGAGCTTGGCCAGGCGCGGCTCGGGCTGGTGGTAGCCAAGCGGGTAGCGCGCCGCGCTGTGGCCCGTAACCGCTTCAAGCGCTTGATACGCGAGACTTTCCGCTGCTGGGCAGGGCGGCGTTTCCCGATCGATCTGGTGGTTCGCGTTGCACCTGAGGCACCGAATGCACCGTGGCAGGAGCTTCGTCGCGACCTTGACGAGCTGATGCTGCGGTTGGAGGCGCGGCTTAGCCGCCATTTTGCCCAACCAGAGGGGGCAGCGGGTTCGAACATTTTGATGAACAGTTAAACTTTTTTGCGCAAATGTTATAATATTCATATGTCTCGAAAGATGGTCAGCATTCAAGAGGCCGCCAAGTTCTTGGGGGTGTGTCCGCAGACGTTGCGGCGCTGGGAGCGCGAAGGGCGCCTTTTGCCCGATGAGCGCACGCCGGGCGGTCGGCGTCGCTACGACCTTGCGCGGCTTCGGCCAGAGCTCTTTCATGCGCCAGAGCCTCAAAGGCGCACCATCGCCTACGCCCGGGTCTCCAGCCCCGACCAGAAAGAGGCGCTAGAGCGGCAAAAGCAGATGCTTGAGCTCTACTGCGCCCGCCAGGGCTGGACGTTTGATGTGATCGCCGACGTGGGTTCGGGCATCCATTATCACAAGAATGGCCTGAGACGTCTGCTTGAGGCCATTATCGGCGGTAACGTCGGGCGCTTGGTCATCACGCACAAGGACCGGTTGCTCCGCTTTGGCGCGGAACTGGTGTTTGCCATCTGCGAAGCGAAGAACGTCGAAGTGGTGATCCTCAACCAAGGCGAGGAGACAACCTTCGAGGAAGATTTGGCAAAAGACGTGCTGGAGATCATCACGGTCTTCAGCGCCCGGCTCTATGGCAGCCGCTCCCGCAAGACCCAGAAGCTCATCGAAGGGATGATGGTTGCTCTTGAGGAATCGCAATGCTGATTGCTCACTGCGTCGCGCTCGACATCCAGTTAGCATGGGTTTCTTTGCGTTCCGGCGGATGCCAAGCCTGTGAAGAGGCGGACTCTGGCTCTGGTCGCAAGACCCGAGCGAACCCGGTCTCGGTGAAGCAGGAAGTCAGCTTTGTTCCTCTATGAGCGGGAATGAGTAAGTCTGATGGAACAGTGACCGTGGTGCGTCAGACGGTCGTAGTGCTGATTCGCGGCTACCAGTATCTCATTAGCCCTTTGTTGGGGCAAAATTGCCGCTTTACCCCTACCTGCTCGCACTATATGGCAGAGGCAGTGGTTCGATACGGTGTGGTCAAGGGGCTGTGGCTGGGGGTGCGCCGCCTACTGCGTTGCCACCCTTGGTATCCCGGTGGCCATGACCCGGTCCCCTAAGAAACGGTTGGAAGACGATGGAACAAAGACGTTTTATCCTGTTGCTCATTTTTCTCTTCTCCCTCTTCATGCTGTGGGAGGGCTGGGTTCGCCAGCAGCAGCCTGTTGCCTCTTCTGGTGCTCCTACTGGGGAGTCGACCCAGAAGGCATCGGCCGGTGAGGTGCCGACGGTCTCGTCGCGCCCTGCCGCCCCTGAGGCGAGTGCAGCAGCACCGCTGCCGGCCGCTGCCGTGATGCGGGTGGAGAGTGACCGCTTTGTGGTCGAGATCGCCGAACAAGGGGGTGATCTCATCTTTTTGGCCCTCAAAGACCACAAGGTGGCGCGCGACCGCGATGAACCCTTCGTTCTCTTCGACGATGGGCGGGTCAAGCACCACTACCGCGTTCAGTCCGGGTTGGTGGGTGACGGGATGCCCAACCACCGCACCCGTTGGCAGCTCCCCAGTAAGCAGGCGACCCTTGCTCCGGGAGACGACCACCTTGACGTGGTGCTGACCGCAACGGCTGCCGATGGTCGTCAGGTGCGCAAAATTTACCGCTTTACCCGCGGTTCGTACCTGGTGGATGTGCGTCATGAGATCGACGGAGGGGGGGCGCTTACCGCCTACCACCATTTCCTGCGCGACGATAAGCCGGCAGAAGAGGAGTCGATGTTTGGTGTCTATACCTACACCGGTCCGGCCATCTACACTGAAGCAACCAAGTACCGCAAAATTGACTTTTCGGCGATCGCTTCGGGCAAGGCCGAATATCCCCGTGAAGCCAACGACGGGTGGCTGGCAATGATTCAGCACTACTTCGTTGCGGCTTGGCTGCCGCCGCAGGGGGTTACGCGTGAGTTCTATCTGCGTTCGGTCAGCGGCGGCCTCTATCAAGCCGGCGTTCTTCTCTCCGGTTCTGGTATGGTTGCTACATCGCTTTATGCCGGGCCTCAGGATCAGAAGCTTCTTGGTACGCTTGCCCCAGGGTTTGACCTCGTTGTCGATTATGGCTGGCTTACCTTCCTGGCGGCGCCGCTTTTTTGGGTTCTTTCGTGGTTGCATCGGCTCACCGGCAACTGGGGGTGGGCGATCGTGCTGGTGACGGTGCTTCTTAAAGCGCTCTTTTACCCCCTTTCCGCAGCAAGCTATCGGTCGATGGCGCGGATGCGGCTCATCATGCCGCGTCTGCAGAAGATTAAGGAGGCTTACGGTAACGACCAGGCGCGCCTGCAGCAGGAGATGATGCGTCTTTATCAGGAGGAGAAGATCAATCCGCTGGGTGGGTGTCTCCCCATTCTGGTGCAGATCCCTGTTTTTATCGCTCTCTATTGGGTGCTGCTGGCCAGCGTCGAGATGCGCCATGCTCCGTGGATTGGGTGGATTACCGATCTCTCCAGCCGTGACCCCTACTTCATCTTGCCTATTTTGATGGGGTTGACGATGATTGTTCAGATGCGTCTCAACCCGCAACCGGCAGACCCTTTGCAGGCTAAGCTCATGATGGGGATGCCGATCGTGTTTACGGTGATGTTTTTGTGGTTTCCCGCTGGGCTGGTGCTCTACTGGCTGACCAACAACCTTTTGTCGATCGCCCAGCAGTGGTGGATCAACCGCCAGTTGGAGCAGCTCGGTTTGGGGCACAAGGCAGTCAAGGCAGCCAACGATCCCTCATAGGGAAAGATTGAAGTAGGTTTCACGTGAAACCAGACGGCGATACGATCGCAGCTGTGGCTACCCCCCCTGGTCGGGGGGCAGTGGCGATTGTGCGCCTCTCTGGTCCGCAGGCATACGCAATTGCCTGCAAGTTGAGCAACCGGTCGTCGTTGCCGGCGCGGACCCCGGTGCGATCCTGGCTTACCGCAGAGGATGGTTCGGTGATCGATGATGGGTTGCTCTTCTATTTTCCGGCCCCAAGGTCGTTTACTGGCGAAGAAGTGGTCGAGATCCACGGCCACGGCGGACCGGTGGTGGTCGAGATGCTCCTTGAGCGGGTGCTCGAGCTTGGGGCACGTCTGGCCCGTCCTGGCGAGTTTAGCGAGCGGGCCTTTCTCAACGGCAAGATCGACCTGACCCAGGCCGAAGCGATTGCCGATCTGATCGATGCCAGCAGCCGCAGCGCGGCGCGCGCCGCCGTGCAGGGGTTGTCCGGGCGGTTTGCCCGCGTGGTCGATGAGCTTGATCGGCAGCTTACCCGGTTGCGTGTCTATGTCGAGGCGGCGATCGATTTCGTCGATGAGCCGATCGATTTTCTTGCCGAAGGGGAAGTGGCCGCCGGGATTAACCAACTGCGCGAAACGATCGCCCACTGGTTGGCGGTGGGCGAGCAGGGTCTACTGCTGCGCCACGGGGTAAGGGTGGCAATCGTTGGAGCCCCTAATGTTGGCAAGTCATCGCTTCTGAACGCGCTCCTTGGCGAAGAGCGGGCGATCGTGACCGATCTGCCGGGAACAACCCGCGATATTGTTCGCGAATCGATCGTTGTCGATGGCCTGACGCTCCACCTGCTGGATACCGCCGGGATCCGTCTGGCCAATGACCCGGTCGAGCAGATCGGGGTGGCCCGCACCCACCAGGCAATCGAACAGGCTGACCTCATCCTCTGGTTGCGTGCCCCCGACGTTGAAGATGATCGGGTTGCGGCCGTGATCGATGGGGCAAAGGAGGCCGGTAAGTGGGTGGTTGAAGTGTGGAACAAGGCCGACCGCTTCCCCCCGCCAGCAGGGGATGAACGGTTCTGGATTGCTGCGCAGACCAACCAGGGCGTTCCCGAGCTGCTTTCTCGATTGCGGCAGGTGGTTGGCTTTCGCGGCGTCGATGACGAGGTGTGGCTCGCCCGCCAGCGCCACCTTGACGCACTGCGGCGCGCCGATCAGCTCCTGATGGAGGCGAACGAGCAGCTCGGTCAATGGGAGCTCCTGGCCGAGGCGCTGCGATTGGCCCACGATGCACTGGGGGAAATCACCGGTAAGGTAGACGCCGATCGTCTGCTTGGGGTGATCTTCAGCCAGTTTTGTATCGGCAAGTGATCTTGGCCGAAATCGATTTGCTCCCGGTCATCTTTTTGGGACTCGCTGCTTTTGGCGCAGGTGCGATTGATGCCGCAGTCGGTGGGGGTGGGTTGATCCAGGTTCCGGCCCTGCTGCTGACCTTTCCCAACGAACCCGTGGCTAACCTCTTCGGGACCAACAAGGTGGCCTCAGTTTTTGGTACCGCGGCTACGGGCGGACGCTATCTGCGACAGGTCGCACTGCCTCTTTCGTTGATCCTTGCGGTTGTTGGTGCAGCAGCGATCGGGTCGATGGTCGGCGCAAGTGCTGTGACCCATCTGCCCCAGTCGGCAATCCGCCCTCACACCTTTTTTTGCCTTTGTGCGCGGCCTCCATTTCGATTTTCTTCAAGCGTCGGCTCTGGCCAAAGTGGGGAATGTGGCGACTAACCTTGCAGCGATTGGTTACTTCTCATGGCAGGCTTCCCCATTATGGGGTATAGCGCTGGTGATGGCAGCGGCCAATCTTTTTGGTTCGTTTGCGGGCACGAGGTTTGCTTTACGATTTGGCGCCATTTGGCTTCGCCGCCTCTTTCTGGTAATTGTGGTCATTACCCTCTTGCGGTTAGGGGGGCAATGGCTGCTATAATGGCGAGTTTCATTTTATCCGGATGGGGGAGTTGCGATGAACGGACTTCATCTGATCGCCGATCTCTACGGTTGCCGCTGCGAGTTGGCACTCCTTAAGGAACAGCAGCTACTACAATCGCTCTGCGTGGAAGCGTGTCGCGAGGCCGGTCTAACGGTTCTTGGTGACTATTTCTTTCAGTTTCGCTACGACAATGGCGAAGCTGCTGGCGTAACGGGGACGGTGGTTTTGGCGGAGTCCCACCTGGCGATCCATACCTGGCCAGAAGATCGCAACATCACCCTGGATGTTTATGTGTGCAACTATTCTCGCGATAACTCTGCCCTAGCCAAAGCAGTCTTTGATCGATTGATCGATCGATTTGCCCCAGTCGAGGCAGTCAGCCATCGCGTGGTGCGCGGTCATATCGAGCTGCCCAAAGGGGGAGAACAACAGTGACAACGACGCGGTTCTGGGAGAAACTCTCTGAGGCAACCGGCTATACCTACGACCTTGAGGTGATCGAAACGGGCCAAAGTGCTTACCAACGCTACGAGGTTGGGGTTTCACCGCTCTTTGGCCGGATGTTTCGGTTGGATGGCTGCGCAATGACCAGCGAAGCCGACGAGTTCATCTACCACGAGAACTTGATCCATGTCCCAGCGCTTGCGCACCCCGCCCCGCGGCGGGCGCTCATCATCGGCGGAGGCGACGGGGGCTCGGCTGATGAGCTCCTTAAGTACCCGACGATGGAGGCGATCGACCTGGTCGAGCTCGATGAAGCGGTGATCACGTTGGCCCGAAAATATTTCGATAAGGTCCATCATGGCGCGCTTGATCACCCGAAGGTCCATCTACGGATCGAGGATGGTCTGCGCTTTGTTGCCGACCGCGTTCAGCAGGGCGACCCAGGGTATGATTTGATCATTCTCGATTTGACCGACCCGGTAGGGCCGGCGGCTGCGCTTTATGAAGAGTCATTCCTCAGTCAGTGCGCGGCATTGTTGGGGGAAAGGGGTCTGATTTCGCTTCATATCGGCCCACCCGATCATCAACCGGAGCGGGTACGCCGTCTGGTGGCTAGGTTGCAGAAGATCTTTCGCTTTGTCTATCCCCATTTCCACTATATCCCGATCTATGGGGCTCTGTGGGGGTTGGCTGCCGCTTCGCAAGGGACCGATTGCCGTGCGCTCTCGGAAGCAGATGTCGATCAGCGGATCGCCGAGCGGGGGATTGGCGCACTCAACTATCTGGATGGCGAGACCTACCGAGCCCGAGCGATCCTTCCCCGCTATCTGAAAAGGCTTCTTGCTTGTTAGGTTTCACGTGAAACATCAACTTCCCCGCTCCTGGCCACAGACGCCAACAATGCTGGCCGGGGCGCTGGCGTGTGCGGCGCTGATCGTCGGTCGGGTGATCGCTGGGGCAAATGTCCGTGAGGCGTGGAGGGAGGTCAGGGGCGCCGACAACGACCCTGGATGGACGCGCGTCCAGGACTTTGCCTGGAGTACGCTGCGCGATTACGGCTGGGGGGATGCCGTTTTGTCTGGTCTCAGCCAGTGCGGGGTCCCGCGGCAGTTGCGCCCGCTCCTTCTGGTGGCAGTGACCGAATGGCGCAAAGGGCGGGTGGCGCAGCACGCATTGGTTCACGAGACGGTGGCGCTGGCTAAGGCACTCAACCCCCGCTGGGGGGGGTTCGCCAATGCCCTGCTGCGCCGGCTCGATCAGGAAAGGGCGCGCTGGCGCCCGGAAGCCTTCCCAAGCGAAGGGGAAGAGGGGGGGCAAGCCCATTGGCGCCATCCAAAGTGGTGGATCGAACGGGTTCGTCGCGACTTTCCCAACCAGTGGCAGGAGATTTTGGCTCTGGGTAACGACCACCCACCGATGGGGTTAAGGGTGCGGCGGGTCGAGGAGCGCGATCGGGTTCTGGGGGAGCTGGCAAAGGCGGGGATTGCCGCCGAGGCAGTGGCTCAATTACCCGACGCGATCTGGCTGCCAAAGGCGGTTGCCTGGCAAGCGTTGCCGCAAACGGTGCGCACCCACGCAGTGATCCAGGACATCGGGGCGCAGTGGGCGGCACACTGGCTTAACCCGCAACCGGGGGAACGGATCCTCGATGCCTGTGCTGCACCAGGAGGAAAAGCGCTTCATCTCCTGGACCGCGAACCAACGATCAAACTAACGGCGCTCGATCAATCCCCTGAGCGGTTGGCCGAGATGACCCAGAGGTTCCCGGAGTTGCGCCAGCAAGCAGCAATCTTCGCGGCGGACGCAACAATGACCGAGACGTGGTGGGACGGGCGCCCTTTTGATGCAGTTCTTGTCGATGCCCCCTGCTCGGCCAGCGGGGTGGTGCGGCGCCACCCAGACATCAAATGGTTACGGCGGGAAGCAGACCTTGCTGGTTTTGTCAAAACGCAGGAACGGCTGCTCGAATCGCTCTGGCCATTGGTAAAACCAGGAGGGCGGCTCCTATACGCCACCTGCTCGCTCTTTGCCGAGGAGGATGAGGGAGTGGTCCGGCGCTTTCTTGCAGCCCATCCCGAGGGTAAGTGGTTGCGCGAAAGAGAGGGATTTGCCGGACCGCGGGTCGTACCCACCCGGCAGAATGATGGATTTTTCTATGCGTTGCTCGTCAAAGGGCATTGACAACAACCGGCGCGTTTGGCTTGCTGCTATAGCCGCGAGCGGTCTGATGTGGGCCAAATGGCCAGAGGCAGCAGCGGACACAGCGGAGGTCGTCACCATCACCGCAGCGCAGATCCGCCGCGACGACAAACAGGGGCAATGGGTACTCGATGCCGATCTGCGCTGGAACGCTTTGCCAGAAGCGTGGCAGCGATTGGTCGAAAATGGGGTGGTTCACCCCTTTGTTATCACCTTGCAGCTTTGGCAACGCCGCTGGTGGTTGGCCAACCAGCTCCTCTGGGCCAAGCGGTGGCGCTTCGCTTTGGTTTGGCGGCCCAGTACGCGCGTCTGGTGGCTGCGGCACAACGATCAGATCATCGCCCAAGGGAGCTGGGAGCGAACGGTCGCCCCGGTAAGCCAAATCCGCGGGTGGTCACTGCTTCCCCTGCAGCGGCTGGAAATGAACCCGGAAGTCGAGGCAGAACTCATCGTTGCGGTCGATGAAACCCAGTTGGGGCCAATGTTGCGGCTGCCGGGGGTCGAGACCCGGGCAGCACTGCTTTGGCAGGCAACCCCCTATCGCTGGCAACCATGGCAACCCAAACCATCCGCACCGCGCTGACGGTTGCCGCCACCCTCTTCGTGATCCTGCTGGCGGCAGCAGCAAGTCTTGAGACCGTGCTTTACGGCCAGGCCTTTCCGTATCTTCTGGCATTAGCAGCAGTTGCCGCAGCAGCGCTCCTTACCGTTGCCTTGCAGCAGGGGGTCCATTTGTGGCGCCAGTACCGCCGCCAGCGCTTTGGTAGCCGGTTACGCGTCAAAATCGCCAGCTATCTGATCGGCATGGCGCTCATCCCCACACTGGTGCTTTATGGGGTAACCCTCTTTTTCGTCGTCCGAGCCATCGACGCCTGGTTCGATGTACGGGTGGAACGGGCGCTGGAGGGGGCAGGGCAACTGGCTCGTCATGCCATCGATAACCAAACGGCGCGACTGATCGCCGAAGCCGAGATGGTTCGGCGCGAACTTGTAGCCGAAGCCGGGACATTGGATGGGGCGCAACTCGAAGCGTGGCGGCAACGGCTGGGCCTAGATGGTCTGATCCTCATGCAGAGCGCAAGCAAAGGGATCAAACTCGCTAGCGACGATCCGCAATGGGCGCAAGTCGAGGTTGGTAGCGCCTCCGAGTGGCAGCTGGCCAAAATGGAGGGGATGAGCCACCGGGTGGTCGAAAACGAACAGGGGGCGTGGATTCGCGTCGTGCGGTGGGTAGGCGGGCTTTCTGGGGAGGAGGGGCGCTTCCTGGTTTTGCTGCGCCGGGTTCCCACTACGGTTTGGCAAGCGATCAACGAAGTGACGCGGGCGCGAGCAGATTATGCCGAGATCGCTTTGGGGCGGGAAGCACTGCGCCGGCTCTACCTGGTCATCCTCTCAGTAGCCGTGCTAACCGCATGGATCGCCGCTGCAATGTTGGCATTGAACCTCTCGCGCCGTTTTGTTGCGCCGCTGTTGGCCCTAGAAGAGGGGACACGGGCGCTCGCTGAAGGGGATTTCCGTCCAGTGGCGGCCGCCAGCGCCCCCAATGATGAACTTGGGTGGGTGGTGCGCTCTTTCGATCGGATGCGCGTGCAGCTCCTGCGGGCGCAGGAGGAGCAGGAGCGGTCGCACCGCGAGGTGGAAGAGGCACGCGCCTATCTCGAGAGCGTCCTTGCCCATCTGACCACTGGGGTGCTGGTTTTCGATGAGCGGCAGCGTCTGGAGCTGGCCAACGAAGCGGCGCTGCGCCTTGTTTCCGACGCTGTGCTGAGTAACCGCGACCAACCGATCGCCGCCTGGCCAAAGCCACTTGGGCCACTGGAGCCGCTGTCGGGGCTACTGGCCGAAGAGAATGGGCCGACCACCTACGAGTGGCGCGATCCAGCTACCGATCGCACCTATGTGGTCCATGTGGCAGAACTCTCCCATCCTGGCGGATGGGTGGTGGTGATCGATGATATCAGCGACGTGATCTTGGCCCAACGGCTAGCGGCTTGGGGGGAGATTGCGCGGCGTCTGGCCCACGAAATAAAGAATCCTCTGACCCCGATTCGCTTGGCGGCAGAGCGATTACAGTACAAATTGCGCCCGCAGCTCCCAGAAAAGGAGCAACAACTTCTGGAGCGCGCAACCACAACGATCATGGCTCAGGTCGATGCCATGAGCGCTATGGTCAATGCCTTTCGCGACTATGCGCGCTTGCCGGCAGCGAACAAAGAGCCAATAGATCTTCTTGAACTGGTTCGCTCGCTCCTGGTCCTCTACGAAGGGGGAGGGGCTGCCGTGGGGCTCGCCCTAGAGAGTGAAGGGCCGTGGCGAATCGATGCCGATCCAGCGCAGATGCGCCAGGTGCTCCACAATTTACTGCAAAATTCCCAAGATGCGCTGCACGGCGTGCCGGACCCCAAAATCGAAGTACGCCTGCAGCGCCAGGCCAACCGGATCATCCTAACCGTCTGGGATAATGGCCCTGGATTTCCTGAGGGGTACCAGCAAAAAGCGTTTGAACCCTACAATACGACCAAACCGAAGGGGACGGGGCTTGGGTTGGCGGTGGTCAAGAAGATCCTCGACGACCATCAGGCGTCGATCCAGCTAGGCACCGATGAAGGGCGTGGTGGAGCGGCGGTGACGATCACCTTCGCCGCCTCTTGACAAGGAAGAGCGATGGCAAGCGTCCTAATCATTGACGATGAGGTAGGAATCCGCGAATGGTTAACGGAGATCCTTGAGGATGAAGGGTATCGCGTGACCACTGCCGCCAACGGCGAGGAGGCCCGTGCCCAAATGGCCGCCGAAACGCCGGATGTGGTGCTGCTCGATATCTGGATGCCCGATATCGATGGGGTATCGCTGCTCAAGGAGTGGGTGGCCCAATATGGCCGGCATTTGCCAGCAGTGGTAATGATCTCTGGCCACGCGACGATCGAGACAGCCGTCGAGGCGACGCGGCTCGGGGCTTTTGGGTTTCTCGAAAAACCGATTGCGATGGCCAAGCTTCTTGAAGTCCTTAAAAGAGCGGTGGAACAGCGGCGCGCCACCGGGTGCCCCGAGGGGGAACAGCGGTGGTTGATGGGGTTGCCCGAACTGGTTGCCCAACCGATCCGCCAGGGGCTCGAGCAGTTGCGCCAGCAGCGGACCGTGCTGTGGCACTTTCCTGATCCCTTTTTCGAGCAGTGGCTGCTGCGCCACCTGACCGCGCGCTGCCCCAGCATCTGGCTCTCGCTTGAAGGGCAGCCGATCGGTGTCGACCAACTTCGCCAATGGCAGGGGAAGCGGCTGCTGGTTGTACTCTCCGAACCGCTGCCCAAGATGGCGGCAAAAAACCTTGGCTTTCTCTATCAACACGCTGTTTCATACCAGATCGATCTCGTGGCCGTGGCCAGTGCAACCGATCTCTTGCAGCAAAGCGTCCATCCCAACCTTGGTGAGCGATTGTCCCGCTGCTGGCAACACCCGGTAGAACTGCCGCCGCGTTCGGCAGTGGAAGCGGTGATTCCCGAGGTTTTGGCCGCGGCGCTGGGTAACGAAGTGGGCCGGACGATCGCTTGGAGTGCTGAGGAGCGCACGGCGATTGAGCGACTGACCATGGGCAACGAGGGAACGCTTGAAGCATGGCTCCAGGCTCTTCTCCCGGCTGCCGAGGAGGATCGTCTGGACCGGATCGCGATCGAAGCGGCCCTGGCTGCGGGTAAGAACAGCGAAGGGGCGATTGCTCCGCTCTTTGCTTTACCGCTCAAGGAGGCGAGAGAGTCCTTCGAGCGGCTCTACCTTGAGCGGTTGCTTGCGCGCACCGACCTGCCCGTCCAGCGGTTGGCTGAACTGGCCGGGTTAGAGCGGACCCACTTCTACCGCAAATTGCGCCAACTTGGCTTAACGCTACGGCGCAAAGAGGGGGACGAACCGTGAATGTGATCATCCTTGGCGCCGGCCAGGTTGGCGGCTCGGTTGCCGAATATTTGGCCAGTGAAGCCAACGACATCACGATGATCGATGTCGATGCAGGAAGGCTGGCGGAGATCGCCAACCGAATCGAACTGCGCACCCTTACCGGAAACGCCGCTTCGCCGCGACTCCTTGACGAAGCTGGGGCGCGCGACTGCGACCTGCTCTTGGCGGTAACCCAGTCGGATCAGACCAACCTTTGTGCCTCCCTGATCGGGAAGCGGCTCTTTAACATCCCGCGCACCATCGCGCGGATCCGTGCTGCCGATTTCGACGCGTTCCAGGAACTTCTTGGACCAGAAGGATTTGCCGTCGATCTGGCAATCTGCCCGGAACAGATCGTCTGCGATGCCATTGTCCGCCTGGTCCGAACCCCCGGGGTGCTCCAGCTCCTTGATTTTGCAGGCGGTGCGGTGCAGCTTGCCGCTGTGCGCGCCGAACGGGGCGGCAAACTCGTCGGCCATCCGATTAAGACGCTCCCCTACCACCTGCCCAACGTCGAGATGCGCGTTGCAGCGATCTACCGCCAGGGGCAGCCAATCCTGCCCGAGGGGGATACAGTGATCGAACCGGGTGATGAGCTCTTCTTTCTCGCCAGCAGCGGTCAAATTCCCGCGCTCCTGAGAGAGCTGCGCCCTGTTGAACGGCGCGGCCATCGGGTGATGATTGCGGGAGGGGGAAATATCGGGTCGCGCTTAGCGCGCATGCTCGTGTGCAACTTTCGCGTTAAGGTGATCGAGCGCGACAAACACCGTGCCCAGAGTTTGGCTGAGGGACTGCCCGAGGCGTTGGTGCTGGTTGGCGATGTTACCGACGAGGTGCTGCTTGAACGAGAAGGGATTGATGAGATCGACCATTTCCTGGCTGTGACCAACGACGACGAGAATAACATCATGGGGGCAGCGCTCGCCAAGCGGTTGGGGGCGAAGCGAACCCTGGCGATCATCAACCGCTCTGCCTACGTCGATCTGGTGCAGGGGGAGACGATCGACGTGGCCATCTCCCCAGCGCTGGTGACCATTGGGGTGCTTCTCAAGCACGTCCGGAAAGGAGATATCGCGGTGGTCCATCGCCTGCGCCGCGGCGCTGCAGAGGCGATCGAGATTGTCGCCCACGGCGATACGCGCACCTCGCAAGTGGTTGGCCGGCGGATCGACCAGATTCGCTGGCCTCCTGGCGTTGCGGTTGCTGCCATAGTCCGGATAGCCAAAGAGGGCATCGACGAAGAGATACCCCTACGGCCCCGGGTCCTCATGGCCCACCACGACACCGTGATCGAAGAGGGGGACCATGTGATCCTCTTTTGCACGCAGCGCCGCTTTGTCCGCGAGGTCGAGCGCCTCTTTGCCGTTGGATTTGGTTTCTGGTAGCGGAGCAGATGATGCGGCCCTGGTTACCGGCGCTTCATGCCTTCTCCTTTATCGTGCTCGTCTTTTCACTCCTTTTTCTGGTACCGATTGCCGCATCGATCGGCGACGGAGACGGTAGCCACACCCTCTACGAAGAGGGGATGGCCGCGGCGCTCATCTCTGGTGCGCTGCTCTGGGCAGTGACGCGACAGGGACGCAAGAACCTGCGGCCAGCCGATGGCTTTCTGCTGGTTGCCCTCTCATGGGTGGTATTGCCCATTTTTGCCGCGTTGCCGCTCTACCTCTACCGCCCAGGCGAGGGATTTGTTCGCGCCTACTTTGAGGCGGTCTCTGGGCTAACCACCACCGGTGCAACCGTCTATACCGGCTTGGATGACTTCCCCTTCTCGCTTAACCTCTGGCGCGCTTTTCTTCACTGGGTGGGCGGCATGGGGGTGATGGTGCTAGTGGTGGCGATCCTGCCACTTCTGGGGATTGGGGGGCGGCAGGCCTTTCAGGCCGAGTCGCCTACTCCGCTTAAAGAGCAGTCGCTCACCCCGCGGGTTGCCGATACCGCCAAGGGGTTGTGGCTGACCTACGCGGGGCTGACACTCCTTTGCTTTGCTGCCTTCTGGGCTGGCGGGATGAACCGCGAAGAGGCGCTGATTCATGCCTTCTCGGTCATGGGGCTAGGGGGGTTTTCCAGCCACGACGCTTCGTTTGGGTACTTTAACAGCCCGCTCCTTGAAGGGATTGCGGTTCTCTTTGCTGTTCTTGCCGGATTTAACTGGGCCACCCACTACCTGGCGCTGCTGCGCCGCTCACCGCGGCGATACTTGCGCGATCCCGAGCTCCCTTACTACCTGGGGGTTCTCGCGGTGAGCAGCGTTGGACTTGCCCTCTATCTTACCGGAGCCAACGCGTACGATTCGCTTCCGCGGGCGCTGCGCGACGCCACTTTTCAGGTCGTCTCCTTGGCGACCTCGCTGGGATTAACAACCGTCGACTACACCCTCTGGCCCATGTTTGCCCAGCTATGGCTTCTTTTTCTCAGTAGCTTTACCGCCTGTGCCGGGTCAACCGGCGGCGGGATCAAGATGATGCGGGCGATGATCCTCTATAAACAGGTCTATCGCGAAATCGTCCGCGCTGTTCACCCCAACGCTGTCGTCCCGCTGACCATAGGTGAGACACGGGTTGAGAACCAGGTGATCTTCGCCGTGCTCGGTTATTCCTTTCTCTACATGGCCTCGATCGTGGCGCTGACGCTGCTTCTCTCGGCTTCTGGAATGGATGTGGTTACGGCCTTTTCTGCAGTGGTGGCGTGCATCAACAACACCGGCCCAGGAGTTGGGGCAGTGGGCCCGGCGGGAAACTATGGCGGTTTGACCCAATTTCAAACCGTCGTGCTAACCTTTACCATGATCCTAGGGCGGTTGGAGATCTTCACACTCTTGGTGGTGCTCACCCCGGCCTTCTGGCGTCGATGAGCGCCCGTGTGTTATCCTTGCATGGCGACGGCACAAGACGAGGGAATGATGCTCAAGAACGACCGCCTGCTGCGGGCGCTGCTGCGCCAACCGGTTGACCGCACCCCCATCTGGCTGATGCGGCAAGCCGGGCGTTATCTGCCTGAGTACCGCCAGACGCGCGCGCGTGCCGGCTCGTTTCTCGACCTTTGTCGCAATCCAGCCTTGTGCGTTGAGGTGACACTGCAGCCGATTGCCCGCTTCGGGCTCGATGCGGCAATCCTCTTCTCCGACATTCTGACGGTACCTGATGCTATGGGGCTTGGGTTGTATTTCGTCGACGGGGAGGGGCCGCGGTTTGAGCGGCCTCTGGTTCATGAGTGGGAGATCCGCAACCTGGCGGTTCCCGATCCCCACACCGAACTCTACTATGTGATCGACGCCGTGCGCCAAATTAAAGAGGCTCTGGCAGGGGAGATTCCGCTCATCGGTTTTGCAGGGAGCCCGTGGACCCTTGCCTGCTATATGGTCGAAGGGGGGGCAAGCAGCCACTACCAGACCATCAAGGGGATGCTCTATGGAGCGCCGGAACTGCTCCACCACATCCTGACGGTGACAAGCCAGGCCGTTACCCAATACCTCAACGCCCAGATCGAAGCGGGGGCCGATGCGGTGATGATCTTCGACTCTTGGGGCGGCGTGCTCAGCGAAGCGGCTTTTGGCGAATTCTCGCTTACTTACTTAAAGCAGATCTGCGCGGGACTGACGCGCACCGCGCGCGGGCGGCAAGTGCCGGTGATCCTCTTTGTCAAAGGGGGAGGCGTGTGGCTGTCGCAGCTTGCCGCAAGCGGCGCGGATGCATTGGGCCTTGACTGGACGATCGATCTAGGCCGGGCGCGAGCACTGGTGGGAGACCGCGTGGCGCTGCAAGGCAACCTCGACCCGGCTGTGCTGCTCTCTATCCCAGATGCAGTGCGCCGTGAAGCGATCCGGGTGCTGGAATCCTTTGGATCTGGTACAGGCCACGTCTTCAACCTCGGCCATGGGATCACCCCCGATACCCCGCCGGAGCATGTCGCGCTCCTTGTCGAGACGGTGCAAAGCGAAAGCCGCCGCTTCCACCAACCGTAGGGGCTGGTCGTGGCGGGTGCGGTGCGCGTGCTGCTCCCCCAGGCGGGGCGCTCGCTCTTGGACTACCGAGCACCCGCCGAACCAGTAACCCGCGGGCAGCTGGTTCAGGTACCAGTGGGGCGACGGACACGGTTGGGGGTGGTCTGGGCCACCGACGTCACCCCAGAGGTTGCTGAGGAGCGGCTCAAACCAGTTGCCGCTCTCTGGACAGAGTGGCCTGCGCTGGAGGCGACGCTCCTTGACCAGATCGCGTTTGCCAGCGACTACTACCTGTGCGAACCGGGCGAATTTCTCGTCGGGGTACTCCCGGCGGGGCTGCGGCGGCGCAAGAGCGAGCCTGCCTTGGCCAAGTTGCTCAACGCTTGGCTTGAGCGTCAGTGGGCGGGTTCTGCACGCACCGAACCGTGGCCGAAACTGACCGCGGCGCAGGAGGCGGCGTGGCAGGCGCTGCGCTTTTCGTTTGACCGCTTTGACCCCGTTCTCCTCTTTGGCGTGACGGGGAGCGGTAAGAGCGAACTCTACTGGCGGGTGGTTGGCGAAGTGCTCGCCCGTCGTCGGCAGGTGCTCCTTCTGGTGCCGGAGATCGGTCTGGTACCGCAGACGGTTGCCCGGCTACGCGAGCGGTTCCCAAACCTGATCTATGCGGCGGTACATTCCGAACAGTCCGAAGGGGAGCGGCAACAGACCTTTGCAGCGCTCTTGACCGGCGCGGTTGATCTCATCGTCGGCACCCGCTCGGCGATCTTTGCCCCGTTGCCCCGGCTGGGGGCAATCATCGTTGATGAGGAGCACGACCCCAGTTACCGCCAGTTCGAAGGGGTACCCTATTCGGCGCGCGACCTGGCGCTGTGGCGAGGCAAACGCGCGGGGGTTCCGGTGCTCTTGGGGTCGGCCACGCCGTCGCTTGCTCGCTGGGTCGATACCCAGCGCGGCCGACTGCGCCGGATCGACATCACTGAACGGGCAACCGGCGTACCGCTTCCAACAGTGCGTCTCGTGGCGCACGATCGATCCACACAAGTTACCGAGGGGTTGGCTGAGTCGGTCTGGGCAGCGCTTGCTGCAACGCTTTCTGCCGGCGAACAGGCGCTCATTTTTCTCAACCGCCGCGGGTATGCCCCGATCCTCCTCTGCCCCCACTGCGGCTGGCACCATACTTGCCGCCGGTGCAGCGTTCGGCTCGTCTTTCACCGAGTCGATGCGCGGATGCGCTGCCACCACTGCGGGTGGAGTGAACCTGTGCCAGCGGCTTGTCCCGAATGTGGCCAGGTGGCGTTGGAGGTGGCGGGGCAGGGAACCCAGCGATTAGAGGCCGCGTTGGCGGCCCGGTTTCCTGATGTTAGGCGGGTGCGGGTCGACCGCGACGCTGTCCCGACTGCCGAGGCTTTTGCCCAATTGCGTGGGGAACTAACCAGCGGGGCAGCGCAGCTGCTCATCGGTACGCAGATGTTAGCTAAGGGGCACGACTTTCCGCAGTTGACGCTGGTGGTGGTGGCCGATGCCGACGCTGGGCTTTTGAGCGGTCAGTGGCAAGCAAGCGAGCGGCTGATGCAGCAGCTGATGCAGGTGGCTGGCCGTGCGGGTCGTGCCGACAAGCCCGGCACGGTCTTTGTCCAGACCCGTTACCCCGACCACCCCTTTTTTCAGACCCTGGTGCGCCATGATTATGCCGCTTTTGCGAGCGCGCTTCTCACCGAACGGCGCCAGTTACAGCTCCCCCCCTATGTTCATCAGGCGGTGTTGCGTGCCGATGCTCCACGCCTAGAGGCAGCCATCGCTTTTTTGGCAGCAGCAAAGGAGAGGGCTGAGGAACTGATTGCGGCCCACTTAGCCTGGCAGCAGGTACGCCTTTTTGACATTGTGCCCCTTAGGGTAGTGCGGCTGGCCGGACGCGAGCGGGCGCAACTCCTGGTCGAGGCTCCGTCCCGTCAGACGCTTTTGCCTTTCCTGCGCGCCTGGTACGAATGGTTGCGAAACGTGCCGCGCCGCCAGGGGGTGCACTGGCGGCTGTGGGGGGATCCAGAAGAGAGCTGAGTTACAGGCGGAATCGGGTAAAGGCGCTGCGGAGCCGTCCGATCCAGTCAGCCACTTCGTGGCTCTCCTTGCCAATCGCTTTAGCCGATTCACTCGTCTTTTGGGCCACCGTTCGCGCAGCTTGGGCGGCCTGTTTGATCGTTTCGCTTGCCTCTTCCACTGCATTGACGACGGAGAGGATGGTCTTGGTTCGGGCCACCGTGGCATCAGTAGCCCGCTCGAGCTGCCCCATGAAGGTCTGCAACGCTGCAACCTGCTCGCGGCTGGTTTGGGTTTGGGTGGCGGTGGCATTGATTCGCGTCTCCATCCGCGCCCCCTGGGTGGCAAGATCGGCGGTGATCCGGTCGATCTCATCGGCGGCCACCGCCGACTGCTCGGCAAGTTTGCGCACCTCATCGGCAACCACAGCAAAGCCCCGCCCCGCTTCACCGGCGCGGGCTGCCTCAATTGCCGCGTTCAAAGCCAGAAGGTTGGTCTGTTCGGCAATTGCCCGCACCTGGTCGGTGATTTTGCGAATCGTCGCACTCTGGGCGATGAACTGGCGGCTCTCCTGATTGACGAGATCGATCGTCGCGTTCATCTCGGTGAGCGCAGTCAGCGTCTGGCGAAGGGCCGCCGCCATCTGCTGCGCTTCGGCTAAGGTTCGCTGGGCCTCATCGACCACCTGTTGCACCTCGCTTCGGGCGGTGTGGGCGGTGCTCTCCAGCGATTCCGCCGCTTGGGCGATCGCGGTGACTTCGGCGGCGCTCTCCTCGGCTCGGGTGATGATCTCGGTGGCGCTACGCTCACTGACTGATGCCGAGCGGACCAGCGCTTCGATCGTCCCCTGAGCAGTGGTCAGTATTTCGCGCCACTGAGCAATCATCTCGCGCAGCGCTTCAACGATCCGCCGCGTCTCGTCGGCTTGGCGAACTGAGATCTGGGTAGTGAGATCCCCTTGCGCCAACCCTTGCACGCCAGTGGTGATTCGGGCGATCGTGGCCAAAAGTGACCGGCGAATGGCCAGCGCGACAAAAAGCACGAAAACCGATGCGGCAAGGATCGCAGCAGCAAGAAGAAGGAGTGCTTGCCACTTACCCTTTTCGTGGGTGGCCACCTGTTGGCCGGCCAGGGCGTGGATCGAGGCGCTATAGCCCCAGATGCTATCGACAAGTTGCGTCAGCTCGTCATAGACTTCGGTCGCGTCGCGGGCAACGAAACCGAGTTTGAGCGACTCAACCAAGACATCGAGCGCGGCAGTTGTCTTGCTAAGCGTGTCGAGCTGGGCGTCGAAGAGCGTGACCATTTTATCAACGCCAAAGGTGCGCAGCCGGCCATGGACAAAGCGCAGATTCTTGATGCTGCGCACAATTAGGGCCTGATGTCGGGTATATTCAAGGAGCATCGGTTCGGTAAACCGCCCCTCGGCAAAGGCGAGTGTCATCAGCCCGCGCAGGCGGTTGGCAGCATCGAGCATGGGCAGAAGGTCGTTGAGCCAAGCCTGGGTAAGGGTGTTGGTGACCGGGTCGGGGATGAAGAGAAGCTGAGATTCCACCGCCACCAGCCGGAAGAGTTCGAGCAGCCCATCCACCAAGGGTGCGAGAATGGCAAAGCGGTCGGCCGAATCACGGCGGACAACCTCCTGCCACTGCTCATGTAGGGTTAGGAGCGTCTGGTGGGTGGTGGGGGTGAGCGGGTGCTCCTCAGCAAATTGGCGCAGCGTGTGCCAATGCTGGTCGATCTCACGAACGAGCGCCTGGCTCTCCTCTGCTGCTTTGGTGCGCAGCACCACGTCGGCCTCTTGGGCAATTGCCAGCCCCGTCCAGGTGCGCAGCGTGGGAATCTGTCGGTAGAGGAGGTCGATCTGAGTTAGCCACTCCAGCCCAAGTGCTTGGCGCTGAGCGGTTCGCACCTCCAGGCTGTTTTTCCATAGGGTTAATCCATTGGTCGAGACCACCAGAACTCCACCGATTATCATCAGCAAAATCAGTTTGGCCGAGATCGAGAGGTTGCGCATGGTTTGCTCCAGGGGGAAGTTGGGCAGCAAAGGGAATTACTTTCGGTTCAGTATAGCAGCGTTGGTACTTCATTAACGGCAAAAAAGAGGAAAAGTTGAGCCCCTTTTCTCGGTATGCTATGATCATACCGTTTCGCGCAACGGGTAATGCGATGTCCCAGGCCCGCCTTATTTTGACCTACACGTTAGCGATTGAACTGCCAGAGCCGCTTACCCGCGTGCCGCAGAGTGATCTGCGTAAAACCCTCGATGCCCTACTTGGCGAACCGGTGCACCACGGGTTGCGCACGGTGGTGGCCAAACGGTTGGCCGGGGCTGGAGTGAAGGTGGTGCGGATGACCCACCAGGCGGCTGTTGAAGTGGCGCAGCGCGAAGTGGGTAAGGTCATTCCCAAGGCACAGCTCATCGCTGCCGCTCCCCACCTTACCGATGCCGAGCTCGCCGAAGTGGAAGCGGAGGTGGGTCAGATGCCCTTTCTGGCCGAGGAGGAGCTGCGCAAACGGATTCGCGCGCGGGCGCTCAAAAGGGTAAGTGAGGTGCGCCTTGTTCCCGTGCGGGTCAAGGCGGTGCGTAGCAATGATGAACCGTTTGAGGCAGAGGCGATGCTGAACCTCACCCACGGCGGTCTCTTTTTTCCCGAGGAGCTGCGCAGCTTGCGTTTCAAGGCCAACGCCCCAGTGGCGGTCTATCTTCCCGGAGTCGACGAGCCACTGCCGGCCCAGTATCGCGGCTCGACGCTAGGGGGTCCGGTGGTTGAAGTGCCAATTGAGCGGCTTGCCCCTTACCGCGACCAACTGATTGCGGCATGGCAGAAGACCCGCCAGTGACCCTATTGGCCACGAGTAAATCTCCCCACTTACCGATTACCGCCTCTTCGCCATCGGAACTCCACCCGCAGCGGCTACGCCCTGAAGGGGTTGCCCAGTTGGCTCGGTTAGCCTGCGACCCAACCCGGGGGTTAAGCCGCGAAGAGGTTGCCCGGCGGCAGCGGGTTCACGGGCGCAACCAATACAACCCAGCGCGGGTTGATCAGTTGGCCAAGGGGGCAGAGTGGTCCTGGCTCGTTCCGCTGGGGTTCTGCGGCGTAGCGGCTGCAGCGTGGGAGGCTGCCGGGGCGCCTGGGCCCGCCTGGGTGGCCCTAGCCGCGGGAATTGTGCTGGCGGCAATCGGTATGGTGCTCGGTGAGGCAGTGGCGCACCAGGAGCGCCGGCAAGCGGTGCCACCGTGGCAAGTGACGGTGTTGCGCGCCGGAAGGATCGAACGGGTGGCGGTGGCGGAACTGGTTCCTGGGGACATCGTCTGGTTGTCGCGCGGCGCCCGTTTTCCCGCCGAACTGATGGTACTGGCCGCCTCCGACGACTGGCTGGTGGGCGGAGCACCGCCTGATGAGCGGGTCGAATCGGGAAGCGCCTGGGCGGTGGTTGTTCGCCTGCGCCCGCGGGACGCCGTTCCTGGCGCGAAGCGTTGGCGCTGCGGCTGGGGGGGGCTTGCTGCCGTCGCGGCCGGGGCAGCGGTAGGTGGGGTGGCCCTTCTCTCTGGCCTCTCTCTCCCCTGGGCGATCGGACAAGGGTCATTTACCGCTGCGCTCCTATGGCCGCAAGTTGCCCAATTGGTTAACCGCCGCCGGCAGCTTACCGTGTTGGCGGCGCTGGCCAGCGATGGGTTGTGGTGCCGTGGCGCATCGCTTCTCCCGGCGCTTGCCCGCCGCGACGCGCCGTGGTGCTGCACCTGGTCCGCTTGGCTGCCGCGTTGGCAAGTGGTTGCGATGGTACTACCCTTCGATACGCTGACCGTTGAACCGCTCCCCGATGGCAGCGAGGAAGGGGCGGGGGAGGCACCGCTTTGTCGCCTCTGGCGCAGCGGTCGCCAGGTGGTCAATCCCCTGGCGGTGACCGGAGCGGTGGCGCTTGCCCAGGCAACGCGGCTGATGCTTGCTCCGGGTCCGAACCACGTCGGACTGTTGCCGCTGCCCCCCACGCCGCTTGCGCAGCCGTTGTGGCAGCTCACCGAGATGCTGGTGGGTGATGCCCGCACCGACCCCTGCTCGACCTGGCAGGTGGTTCGCCGAGTGCGACGGCCGGAACTGGGCGGGATGGGCTGGGTGGTCCATGCCCGCGACCAGCGCGGACGGAACTGGGTAGTGGCAACCGGCGAACCCGAGGCGCTGTGGGCGGCCGGGGTGACCCAATGCACGACAGGTCGGCCGCTTGATCGCGGGCAGTGGCTAACGCGGCTCGAACCGTTGCGGGCGGCGGGGGGTTGGGCTGTGGCCGTGGCGATGCACCGCTGGCCCGATGCCGTTTTGCTGCCCGAGGATCCCGTTTCCGAGTTGCGTTGGGCTGGTGCCTGGTTGCTGACTCCAGAGGCGGCGGCCATCGCTGGAGAAGCGATGAGCCGGCCGATGGCGATTGCAGACCACCACCCCTTTCCGGCCAGTGTCGTGGCGGTCTGGCAAGCACGCGGCTGGTGGCCAGATCATCCCGCCTGTCTACTCCCAGAGCAGCTCCCGGCAAGCGACGCGCCATGGGTGGCAGTTGCTCCCGATCAGGCGGTACTGCTGATGAGCGATGCGCACGACGAGACGCCGTGGGCCGGTGGAGCAATGCCAGATGGAGATCTGCCGGCCCTTCTTGCTGCGGCCGAAACCGCCCGCGCTGGGTATCAGCGATTGACCCGTGCTGCCCGTAACGAGCGGCTCTGGCGCTGGGCGGTGGTGACGCTCGCTGGTGTGATTGGCCTTGCCGTGGAAGGGGCGGCAGTTCCGCTCACCGCATTTTTGTTGCTCGTCGTAGGGTGGTGCTGGCCGATCGGTCGTGGTACCATATTAGAAAAAGGTGATTCTGGAGGTTGCAATGACTCAGCCTGTGATGATCGATGCCGATGAAGCCCGTTTTCGCGCCGAGGTGCTACCTGAATCGCACCGGCGGTTGGTGGTGGTCGATTTCTGGGCCCCGTGGTGCGGCCCATGCCGGGTCCTTAAACCGATCCTTGAACGGCTGGCCAGCGAATATGGTGGGCGGTTTCTACTGGCCAAGGTCAATTCCGACGAAAACCCTTCGCTGGCAGCGCAGTTTGGCGTGCGCGGTATTCCCAGCGTCAAGGCGCTGCGCGATGGGCAGGTAGTCGATGAGTTTACGGGGGCGCTGCCTGAGGGGGAGGTGCGTCGCTGGCTCGACCGTCTGATCCCGTCGCCCGCTGAGCCAGAGTGGCGGGCGGCGCAGGCGGCGCTTGCTGCGGGGGATGTGGCCGGGGCCGAGACGCACCTTCAGGCGGCGCTGGCCACTGACCCGCAGTTCGACCCCGCCAGGCTCGACTGGATCGCCCTGCTCCTTGATCAACAGCGGGTTGCTGAAGCCCGCGAAGCGTTTGCCGGGCTGCGCGACAAAACCAGCGAGGCGGCGCGACGCCTGGAGACCCGGCTGGCGCTTCTTGCCGATGGGGCGGCTGAGTCGCCTGCAGCGCTCGAAGCCCGAATCGCCTCCTTTCCCGACGATTGGCAGGCGCGCTATCAACTGGCCAAACACTATGCTGCACAGGGAATGTGGCAGCCAGCGCTGGAGCAGGCGCTGGCAATCGTTGCCGGGAATCGGCAGTGGCGCGACGAGGCTGCGCGCAAGCTGATGCTCCAGATCTTCGATTTGATGCGACCCGACGATCCGCTGGTGCGCGAATACCGGATGCGGCTAGCTAATCTCCTTAACCGCTGATTGCCGCTGCGATCAGACCGCGCGGTAGCGTCTTATTCAGCCTTTCCAGCAGGTGGGGCAATTACGGTGACCCGCTCCGGTTCCGCCACCCAGGTGAGCCGCTGACGCAGCGGTGCGGTAACGGTGACCGAACCATCGGGAGCGACCCTAAGAACGTGGGTGATTCCCCAGCGTGCGGCGTAGGTGAACCATGCTTCGCCAGCAAGAAAAAGGGGCTTGGTTGCGACGTCGGAGAGCAGCCCTGTACGTCCGTCGGGCCGCGGGGCAATCACAACGGTTACCGCCTGCGCTCCCTGGCTGGGCGCTCCCGTGCGGGGGTCGATCAGGTGGTGGTAGCGTACCCCCTCCCAGAGGTAGTAGCGCTGGTAGTCGCCAGAGGTGCCAATTGCCTCGCCGTCGTAGAGCGGTAGGATCGCCAGCGGATCAGCCAGGCGCGGATGGTGCAGGGCCACCCGCCACGGCCGGTGTCGGTTGGGTTGGCCAAGGGCGAGGATGTTGCCGCCGATGTTGATCAGCGCGTTGGTGATGCCGTGGCGTGAGAGGATCGCCGCGGCCCGGTCGAGTGCATACCCTTTGAGGTAGCCACCTAGGTCGAGGCGAACCGCCCGGTTGGCACTGGTCAGGCAGGCTACCGCGTTGGCTTGCAGAGCACCGTCGGCAGCGCAGGGGGTGCCGTCGATGCCCGGCATGATCGTCACGTCTGCTAGCGATGGGCGCTGAGCAAGCAGCGCGGCCACTAAGTCAGGAGCAGGGGGACGGTTGGTGGCAAAGTCGCTCTGGTGAAAGCCCCACAGGGAGATTAGCGCGCCGATTCCCGGGTCGAAGAGGCGGTCGCTTGCTTCTGTCCACCTTTTGGCGTCGGTAAGAAGGAGCGCAAGCTCAGCTAAGAGGGGGGCCGGTCGGCCGGCGGCGATCGCTTCATTGACTGCGATAAGTTCAGATGGCCCCCAGGCGTGGTAGTTGTGGTGCAGCTGGACCAAAAGCGCGCTGATTTCGGCGATCGCTTCCTCTGCAGCAACGGGGTTGGGGGTGACAACGGTCAGTTCAACGCGTGTGCCAAAGACGAACCGTTCGACACGAATCGGAGTGGGATCGCTGGCGCAGGCCGCAAGAAGTGCGGCAGCCAGGGCAAGAAACCACCGAATAGAGCGGTGAAGCTGCGTCATAAAGGGGTTTATCAGGGGTGCGGCTCGGGCTGGTGGCGTGGCTCTTCAATAGCGGCGATAAGCCGCTCGGCAGCGTCGAACCCGGTCTGGGCAAGGATCTCGACAAAGCAGGTTGGACTGGTAACGTTGATCTCGGTCAGGTAGCCGCCGATGAGGTCGAGGCCAACCAGCGTAAGCCCGCGTTGGGCAAGCAGAGGAGCAAGCGCTTCGGCTACCTGCCGTTCGCGTGCAGTAAGGGGTTGCGCTACCCCTTTGCCACCAGCTGCCAGGTTGCCACGCGTCTCCCCCGGCTTGGGGATGCGCGCGAGTGCCCACGGGACTACTTCGCCGGCGATCACCAGCACCCGCTTGTCCCCTTCGGCAATCGCCGGCAAAAACTGCTGCACCATCACGGTGCGTTGGCCGTGGTTGGTGGTGGTTTCGACGATCACATAGCGGTTGGGGTCGTCGTGACGAACGCGGAATACCCCTCTTCCTCCCATGCCGTCGAGGGGTTTGATGACTACGTCACCACCTAAGGCGTCGATCGCGGCGTGAACATCGGCAGGTTGCCGGGCAACCCGTGTGGGGGGCGTCCATTGGGAAAATTCGAGGATGGCGAGCTTTTCCGAATGGTCGCGTACTGCTCGTGGGTTGTTGATAATCCGCGCTCCTTGGCGCGCTGCCCGCTCAAGAAGCCAGGTGGCAGTCAGGTATTCGAAGTCAAAGGGGGGATCAAAGCGCAGCAGCACCGCAGCAAAGGCGGTCACGCTCCGCGTTTTATGCTCAGTGATCCGCCACCGAGCGGCGGGTTGGTGGGGATCGACGGCAAGGAGCCGGCAGTGGGCCCAGAGCTGCTCGTGCTGCCAGAGGAGCTCCCCCGGGTAGCTGACCCAGACCCGATGGCCACGCTCGGCGGCCCGGCGGATCATCAAGAGCGTCGAATCCTTTTTGGGGTCGAGCAGCGGGAGCGGATCGACAAGAAAGAGGAGCTCCATCGGTCATTCAGCCAGGGCTTCTGCCGCTTCGACTTCCGGTAGAGCCATCTGTTCAAGCTCAAGTGTTGCTGCAGCAAGGGCCAGCCGGGCCACCACTCCGTAGGCGTAGAAGCGGTTTGGTTCGGCGTCGGGAGGGGCGGAGAAGTCGGGCAGAGAGCACGGTTTAGCAAATTCAAGGGGCGTGAAGTGCATTCCTGGGGCGTTGAGGTTGTCGTCGGGGCCCCGTTCGGTATGCACGCGGTAAAAACCGCCGACCACGTAGTGGTCGATCAGGTAGATCACCGGTTCGGCAGCTGCACCATCGACCCGTTCGAAGGTTGGAATTCCTTCCTGCAGCAGAACCTGGGTCACCGCTACCCCCCCTTTGCCCCGAGCCATCTTGTTCCGTTCGCGCCGGGAGAGCTCAAGGAGCTCCTTGGGGTCTTTGACCACCATTACCCCCATCCCATAGGTGCCGGCATCGGCCTTCATCACCAGGTAGGGAGACTGGGTAATGCCGCGTGCTGCGTAGGCAGCGCCGATCTCTGCAAAGAGGTCGCTGGCGGCATCAGCCAAGCGTTCGCCGCCGATTCGGGCAGCAAAGTCGACTTCGCTAACCGTCCGCCATGCGGGCAGCAAATACCACGGGTCGATGGCGAAGGTCTCGGCAAAGTCGGCGACGACTTCGGCGTAACAGGAGGCGTGGTGCGATTTGCGCCGCGTGTGCCAGCCTGCCTGGGGGGGCGGAATGATGCGCTGCTCGAGCGGCGGCTGAAGAATTGCTGGAATTCCCGTCGATAGGTCGTTATTAAGGAGCAGCGCGCACGGGTCGTAATCGGCCAGCCCCACCCGATTGCCTTGGCGCACCAGTGGCTCCAGGATCAGTGCCCCGTCGGGGAGCGTGAACACGGTGGGAGCGGTGACCTCCGGGTTGAGGGTGCCTAGCCGCACCTCGACCCCTGCCAGACGCAAAAGCCGTTGCAGATGCCAGACGCTGCGCAGGTAGAACTGGTTGCGGGTGTGGTCTTCTGGGATCAAGAGAAACTGCCGGGCGTGCGGGCAGATCCGTTCGATGGCCACCTGCAGCGCCTGCACCGCCAGCGGCGTAAAGGGTTCAGCAAGGTTGTTGAATCCCCCGGGAAAAAGGTTGAGGTCGACCGGCGCAAGCTTAAAACCGGCGTTGCGCAGATCCGTTGACGCGTAAAAAGGAGGAGGGTGCTCGCTAAACCAGGCCCGGAACCAGCGTTCGATTGCAGGTTGCGCGCTCAAAAAGTCTTGCTCGAGCTCCCTGAGCGGGCCTGTGAGCGCGGTGGTCACGTGGGGGATCATGCACAAAGCATGGTGGCCAGCGCCGCATAGAGGGGCTGGCCAAAGCGGGGGTCAGCCAGCGACCGCTTTTTTGAGCGCAGCACCTGCCGTGAATTTGGGCTGCTTAGAGGCCGGGATGGTGATGGTTGCCCCGGTTTGAGGGTTGCGGCCGGTCCGCTCGCTGCGGGTGACTACTTCGAACGAACCAAAACCGGTAAACGTGATCTTCTCGCCCTTGGCTAGCTGGTCGGTGAGGGTGGCAAGCACAGCATCGAGTGCCCGGGCGGCTTCAGCCTTGCTGCTGCCCAGACGGTCGGCCAAGGCTTCGACGAATTCGCTTTTGTTCATGACAGACTCCTTGTGGTTGGTTTGGGTAACCGGGGCAAGCCCCACTCCTCCTTTGCACCTGCTATTTTGCCGCAAATCGGCCAATTTGCAAGGGGTTAACGAAAGACGATGGTGCGCGCCCCGTGGATCAATACACGGTCTTCTATATGATAACGCAACCCGCGTGCCAATACCGCCTTTTCGATGTCTTTGCCGTAGCGGACCATCGCTTCGGGGGTGTCGGTGTGGTCGACGCGAATCACATCCTGCTCGATGATCGGCCCTTGATCAAGCTCTGGGGTGACGTAGTGGCAGGTGGCACCGATCAGTTTGACCCCCCGCTGCCACGCCTGGTGGTAGGGGCGCGCCCCGACAAAGCTCGGCAGAAAGGAGTGGTGGATGTTGAGGATCTGGCCAGCATAGGCCAGGCAAAGGTCAGGGGGTAGGATCTGCATGAAGCGGGCCAGCACCATCACATCGCCCTTGACCTCGTTAAAGAGCCGTTCGATCTCGGCAAAGGCGGTGGCTCGGTTCTCTTTGGTGATCGGTACGTGCAAAAAGGGGATGCCGTGCCACTCGACGATGCCGCGCAACGTGTCGTGGTTGGAGATGACGCAGGGAATCTCGACGTCGAGTTCTCCCGCCTGCCAGCGGGCCAGGAGATCGTAAAGGCAGTGCTCCTGTTTAGAGACGAGGATCACCACCCGCTTTTTGACCGCCGAATCACTTAGGTGCCAGGTCATCCCCAACGGTTGGGCCACCTGCTCACCAAAGGCCTGGCGCAGCGCCACCAGTGGGAGTGCGAGCGAACTGGCGCGGATCTGCAGCCGCATAAAGAAGCGGCCAGTGGGGTTGTGTTCGTCCGGTGGTTCGGCATGGAAGTTGGTCTCCAAGATCCAGCCGCCCAGTTCGGCAAGAAATTGCGACACGCGTGCAACAATCCCTACCTGGTCGGGGCAGGAGGCGGTGAGCGTATAGGTGCGCTCGCTCATCGGGTCTCTCCGGCAGCAGCGGCCAGTTCGGCAAAGGCGGTGTCGATTCGGGCGCGCAGCGCCGCGTAGTCGGTAGTGAGCGGGAATTGGGGAAATTGGGCCACCACGTTTTCCGGCGCGCGAAAGAGGATGCCAGCGTGCGCTTCAGAAAGCATCGTCGTGTCGTTGTACGAGTCGCCAGCGGCCACCACGCGAAAGTTAAGCTCTTTGAACCGCTTGACCGCTTCGCGCTTCTGATCCTTTATCCGCAGCCGGTAGCCGGTGATCTGCCCATCTTTGGCCACCACCAGGTTGTGGCAAAAGAGGGTAGGCCAACCAAGCTGGCGCATGAGCGGCCGGACAAATTCCTGGAAGGTGTCAGAAAGGAGGATCACCTGGTAGCGTTCGCGAAGACCATCGAGAAATTCGCGTGCCCCAGGCAGCGGCTGCAAAGTGGCGATCACCTGCTCGATCTGCGGCAGTCCTAAGCCGTGTTCGGCCAAGATGGCCAGCCGGTAGGCCATCAACCGGTCGTAATCGGGTTCATCGCGGGTGGTACGCGTCAACGCAGGGATGGCGGTGGCTTCTGCAAAGGCCACCCAGATCTCGGGAATCAACACCCCTTCCAGGTCGAGACAAACCAGTTCCATAACCAGTTCCAAAGCGATAAAATAGACGAATTCTAGCAAGGAACAGGGATGCGCATGCGAACAACGGTGGTTGGGTTGGCCGTGCTGGCAGGAGTAGTGGCGGTGGTCGGGGTTGGGCTAGCCAAGCCAGAGGGGTCGGCAGTGGCGCTCTTAGAGTCTGCGCAGCAGATACGTCGGGATGCCGATCAGCAACTGCTTATGCGCGAAGCAGCCTGTCGCCAGAAGGCGGCTAGTGAGCTGTGCCGCGCTGCAGCACGCCAGGAGTGGCTCGCAGCGCTGGATCGCGCCCAGCAGGTGGAACTTACCGCGCGCCAGCAACTCACTGGAAAGACCAGAAAATGAAATGCTTAGGCGCCGCAACGGAGTGATGGGTGGGTAAGCGCTTAGCTAAACTCTTTACGGTTTTTAACGAAGGGACCGACCGCGACCCCCACGCTCCGCTCCTTGGGGTGTGGCTCATCCGGCTAACGCTTGCTTTTGGCTGGCATCGCCACATCGACAAAGACCCCCTTTTTGTTGCCGATCCGCTGTTTCTCGATAGCGACTTTATCCGCTACGTGGGCGAGCTGCTCCCTACCCGCGTCGATGAGGAGGGGGATACGATCGTTGACCGCAGCGCTTTACGCCGGCTGGGGCTGGTTGGTATCGAAAAGCGGCTTGTAGAGCGGCTAAGCGACCTGGAGGCGCAGGTGTCGCCAAAGCTGCCCCTTTTGCGCAACACAGCGCGGCTGGGGCGGCTGTTGGGATTGAATCGGGCTGAGGTGGGGGTATTGCGCCTGGCGGTAGCGCTTGCCGCCTTTCGCCGGTTCCATGCCGCGGTGGCGGCGGCCAACCAGCCGGGCGGGCTCGACCAGGTGGCCGTAGCTGTTTCGGCCATCGCCAATGTCCCGCGCAACCAGGTGCTCAAGGCGCTGCGCCCCGATGGGACGCTGCACCGCGCCGGCTTGGTGCGCATCGAGGCGGCGCAGCGCAGCGGCCACGACCTGGAGACCCGCTTTGACGTGATGGGGCGGTTGCCCCATCTCCTTCTCTCCTCGCACCTGACCACTGAAGACTTGATGGCCGCTTTCGTCCGGCCTGTGACGCACACGCCGCGGTGCACCCTCGACGATTTCCCCCATCTGGTCCAGGACGCCGCCACGCTCCTGGCCCTGATCGAAGGGGCGCTTGCCGTTCGAGCCAAAGGGGTGAATATTCTCTTCTATGGTCCCCCCGGTACCGGCAAAACCGAATTTGCCCATGCGCTTGCCCAGGCCCTTGGCGCGCGTCTGGTCGAAACCCCGGCGCAAGACGAGGGAGGAGAGCCGATCCAGGGGCAGGACCGGTTGCGCGCCTATGCCGTGGCGGCAAGCATCACCGCCCGCGCCGATCGCACCCTGATGCTGCTGGACGAAGCCGAAGATGTCCTGCCAACGGCACCGCAGGGGCTTCTTGCCCTTTTTGGCGGGGATGAAGAGCCGGCTCCCAGCCACGGTGCCAAGGCGTGGACGAACTGGCTGCTGGAAAATAACCCGCTTCCTACCTTGTGGATCACCAACGACGCCGCCTTCGATCCAGCCTATCTGCGCCGCTTTGCCTTTGCCGTGCGCTTCCCCATTCCGCCAGAAGGGGTGCGGCTGGCGATTGCTCGGCAGGCCTTTGCCGGGTTGGCGGCAAGCGACGAGTGGTTGGAGCGGCTGGTGCGCCATGAAGCTGCCTCGCCGGCCCTTTTGACGCAGGCGGCACAAGTAGCACGCTGGGTTGCTGCCCGGCCAGCGACCGGCCATCCGCTCGCGGCTAAGGTGGCCCCGCTTGCGGCTGCCGAACGGGCGCTGATGGCGAGCCTTGCGCTTATCGGGGCGCCGCTTCGAGGGCGGTTGCCGGCGGCAACGGCGCTCGATCTTGCCTTTCTCAACCTTGACGTCGACCCCCACCAACTGGTGGCGGCGCTTACCCGCCGGCCGCAAGCCACCCTCTGTTTCTACGGCCCGCCTGGCACCGGCAAGACTGAGCTCGCCCACTGGATTGCTCGGGCGCTTGATCGACCAATTGTTGTCAAACGCGCCTCCGACCTTCTCTCCAAGTGGGTCGGCGAGAGCGAAAAGGCGATCGCGGCAATGTTTCGCGAAGCGCATGAGCGCAGCGCGGTGCTCCTTCTTGATGAGGCCGACAGCTTCCTGGCTGACCGGCGTACGGCCCAAGCCCACTGGGAGGTAACCCAGACCAACGAGCTTCTGACCCAGATGGAGGCGTTTGATGGCCTCTTTATCTGTACAACGAACCTTGTTGAGCAGCTTGATGCGGCCAGTCTGCGCCGCTTTGCTTTCAAAGTCCGCTTCGATTACCTCACCGCTGCCCAGCGTCAGGAGCTCTTTCGCCAAGAGGCGCGGCGGTTGGGTATTGCTGAGGAGGAGATCGAACGCGGTGCCAGCGCCGTGCGGGCGCTTGATCGGCTCACCCCTGGCGACTTTGCCGCCGCTGTCAAACGGCTGCGCCTGTTGGGGGGGACAGTTAGGGCTGAGGCGCTGGTCCGTGCGCTCCAAGAAGAGCTTGCCGCAAAAGGGGGGCAGCGGCACCGCGTCGGGTTTTAAATGACCACCCCGGAGAGAGACGATGACGACCCACCCAAAGATCAACCGCAAACGGCGTCGCCTGCTGCACCAGGTGGTAACTACTGCAGTGGCCACCGCTGCGGCAACTCGGGTGGCAGCGGCACCCGCTGCTACCGCCCCAAGTGCCGCTGCAGCCAGCCGCGGAAAGGGCAGCGACGACAAACCGCACAAAATTGTCTATCAGCTCAACAAGGCTGACCCCGAATACATCGAACACATCCTCAATTCAGTAGCGGCAATGCTTAGTAAGTACCCCGAGGAGATCGCCATTGCCGTGGTCTGCTTTGGCCCGGGGATTCATCTCATCGCCCGAAAGCCGCAACGGCCGATCCCTGAAGAGCTGCGCCGCCGGGCCAAAGGTCAAGCCGAATTTTACGGCGTGCGCTATATTGCCTGCGGCAACACGATGAAGACGCTTGGCTGGGGGCCGGAGGCGATCGAGCCTTTTGCCACCATCGAAGAGGTGGGAGCTGCAGCGATCATGGAGCTGCAGGAGGCCGGGTACGCCTATTTGGCTTGGTAACGGAGTTGGCACGGTAGTGGCCATAAACACCGTCAGCGCGGCAGAGGTCGCAAGCCCCTTGGTGTTGGCGCCGGTCACCGGCGTCATCTTGGCTGGTGGCCAAGGGCGGCGCATGGGGGGCGTCGACAAGGGGTGGGTCCCTTGGCGTGGCCGGCCGCTGGTGGTCTGGGCGATCGAGCGGCTTGCACCGCAGGTCGACCAGTTGTTGATTGTGGCCAACCGCTCGCAGTCGGCCTACGCCACGTTGGGCCATCCAGTTGTGAGCGACCCGGAACCGTGGCGCTTTGCAGGGCCGCTGGCTGGGGTGGTTGCGGCGCTGACCGCTGCCCCCACCGAGTGGATTGTTACCGTCCCGTGTGATTCACCCCTGCTGCCCGGCGACCTGGTGGCCCGCTTTCGCGCTGCGCTGGCCGGGGCGGACGGCGTTTGTGGGGCGCTTGCGCCGGTGCTCGTTGCCCACGATGGCGCGCGCGCCCATCCTGTCTTTCTTGCTGTGCATCGCTGCCATCTTGCGGGGCTGACCGATTTTCTGACCAGCGGCCGCCGGCGGATTGACGCCTGGTATGGAACTTTGCCCCACCTGTTGGTCTCATTTGCCGATGAACCCGACGCCTTTGCCAATGGCAACACCCCAGATGAGCTGGCGGCGCTTGCTGAACGTAACGCTGCCCCCCTTAGTTGCCGGCTGCTCTCTGACGCCAGCGGGGTTGCCCCCGGTCCCTCCGGTTGAACCGCCAGCGCGCTTTGAGCGGGTGGCCGAACCGGCTCCTGATGCGGTGCGGCAGCCGCTTATTCCCTCGGCGCTACTGGTTACCTACCCAGTGCTCAGAGACCTGTTTGCCGAAGTGCGGGTGGCAAACGCCGAGCGCGAGGCGGCAGTTGCCCGCTGGGCGCAGGCAAAAGCGCTTGCCGAAGCGGCCAATGCGCAGGCGGGCGGCTTGACCGTTGCCCTTTCGGCATCGGCCAACCGCAGCCAGGCGAGCCGCGAAGTGCGAGGCGGGCTGCCTACCCCAGTGGTGACCCAGACGCAGGTGGGGGCAACGGTTGGGTGGGACCCCGACCTCTTTGGTAAGAACCGAGCGGCTGAGCGTGCCGCAGCACTGCGCGCTGAAGCGGCCGAATGGGACCTGGCCAGAGTCGAACGCGCCCTCCTTCTGGAAGCGGCGCGGGCCTATTTCGAGTGGCTGGCGGCGCATGAGCGTCTGACCCTTAACGCAGCGCAACGCGAAGTCGTCGGCCGCAGCCAAGAGCTCATCGCTGCCCGGGTGGCCGCGGGGTTAGCCAGCGAACGGGAGGCGATGCAGGTGGCCACGTTGATCGCCCAGCTTCAAGCGCAGCGGGCGCAACTTCTTGGCCGGCGCGCAGCGGCCGAAGAGCGGTTGGCGCTGGTAACAGGTGGTAAGCGCCTGCCGCTTTCGGATGCCAGCGCAAGCGCCCCGTTGCCTGTGCCGGTTGCTGCCGACCTACCTGTCGACCTGGTGCGCCGTCGGCCCGAAGTGCAACTGGCCGAACGGCGACTCCTGGCGGCCATTGCCGAAGCGACCCGTGCCGAAGCGGCCCGCTACCCATCGCTGCCGCTTACCGGCACCCTTGCCTGGGCAGCAGCCAACCCGACGGCGATGTGGCAGATGAGCGCTGCGGCTTGGGCGTTGGCGGCCAACCTCACCCTCACGCTCTTTGATGGCGGCAGGCAGGCGTCCGAGCTTGACGCTGCGCTGGCGGCGGTGCGCGAAGCAGCGGCCAACTACCGGCAGGCGGTGCTTGCTGCGGTTGCCGAGGTTGAACAGGCGGCAGCGGCACTGGCCAGCAACGATGAGCGGCGAGTAGCCCTGGATGCTGCTGCCGCGGCAGCCGAACGGGCTTGGCAGCTTCTATCAGCGCAGTACGCAGCAGGGTTAGTCGATTACGCGCTGGTGCTTGAAGCGCAGCGCACTTGGCTCACTGCTCAGGAGGCAGCGCGCGAGGCGCTGGCGCAAAGCCGCAGCGATCGATTGCAGTGGGAATATGCGTTAGGAGTAAACTGGTGACTGAACAAGAGACGGTGCTGCCGCAAGCGCTGCGCACCCACCTGGCTAAGCGCAACCGCCGCTGGGGTTGGGCGATTGCTGTGGCGGTACCCCTTACCGCCCTTTTCTGGTTCTGGCTCCGTTTGGGAAACGTGCCGCCGCCGGCCAGCTGGGAGACCGACGCGGCGCGGATAGCGACGGTGGTAGCAACCGTGACCGCTACCGGGTCGCTGCAGCCGACCAACCAGGTTGAGGTGGGGGCGGAGATCTCCGGCACGGTGCGCGAAGTGCTCGTCGACTTCAACGATGAGGTGCGCCGTGGTCAGCTCCTTGCCCGGCTCGATACCCGGCGGTTGGAGGCGCAGCAGCGGCAACTCGAAGCGCAGCTCCTTGCTGCCCAGGCGCGCTTGCCCGAGAGCGAAGCAACGCTTAAAGAGGCCCAGGCCCGGCTGCGCCGGCTGCAGGCAGCCGCCCGCGCCAGCCAGGGGCAGGCGGTGGCCGAATTCGACCTTGATGCGGCGCAGGCGGCAGTGGCCCGGGCCGAGGCGGCGCGGGCGCAGGCCAAGGCGCAGATCGCGGCAATTCGCGCGCAACTAGACGAGGTGCTCACCAATTTGGAGAAATCGCAGATCCGCTCGCCAGTCGATGGGGTTGTGCTGCAGCGCAAAGTCAACCCAGGGCAGACGATAGCCGCTTCGCTACAAGCGCCGGTGCTTTTCGTCTTAGCAGAGGAGCTGCGCGCGATGGAGCTGTTGGCAGACATCGACGAGGCCGACGTTGGGCGGGTGCGTCCTGGTCAGTCTGTCCGCTTTCGCGTCGACGCCTTCCCAGATGAGACCTTTACCGGTCAGGTGACCCAGGTCCGGTTAGGAAGTGAACTGGTCAATGGGGTGGTCACCTACAAGGCGGTGATTGCCGTGGCCAACGATTCGCTGCGCCTGCGCCCAGGGATGACGGCCACGGCCGAGATCGAAACCGACCGGCGCGAGGGGGTGTTGACGGTAGCCAATGGCGCGCTGCGCTACCGCCCAGCAGCGCAAACTCAGCAGGAGTCCAAATCGGGTGGTTTTTCACTGCTGGCCCTTCTTCGTCCATCAATTCCCCAGGCGCCGCGCACCCCCCCCATAGCTGAGCGCAGTAAAGGGGCAGCAACCCTCTATGTGCTTACCGACGGTGCTCCGCAGCCGGTCAAGGTGGCGTTGGGGCTTACCGATGGTGTGCGCACCGAGGTTGTTCGCGTTGTAAGCGGCTCGCTCAATGATGGAAGCCCAGTGATCGTGCGCGAACGGCGCCCTAACGGCCCAGGTGCTGGCCAACGATGAACGCAGCCGCCAACCACTCACCGCCAGCGAGCGCCGCGCCGCTCATTGTGCTGGAGCAGGTGGTACGCCGCTACGGCGCGGGCGAAGCGGCAGTGGTGGCTTTGGCTGGAATCGACTTGGTGGTGGCGGCCGGAGAGTTTGTTGCCTTGATGGGGCCAAGTGGCTCAGGAAAATCGACGTGTATGAATATCCTGGGGTGTCTCGATACCCCCACAAGTGGTCGCTACCGCCTGGCCGGCATTGAGGTAACCGCGCTTGATGCCGAGGCTCGCGCGCTGCTGCGTCGCTATGTGATCGGTTTTGTCTTTCAGGGGTTTCATCTATTGCCGCGCCTTACCGCGTTTGAAAATGTCGAACTGCCGCTGCGCTATCAAGGAGTGGTCAAGGCCGAGCGGCACGAGCGGGTGATGGCTGCGCTGGCTCAGGTCGGCCTTGCCGGCCGCGAGCGGCACCGCCCCAGTGAGCTCTCTGGTGGCCAGCAGCAGCGGGTGGCAATCGCCCGAGCAATCGTAACCCGACCGCAGCTCCTTCTTGCTGACGAACCGACTGGAAACCTTGATACGGCGCGCAGCCATGAGATCATGGCGCTAATGACCGAACTGAACCGAACCACTGGGGTGACCGTGGTGATGGTGACCCACGAACCGGAGATGGCCCAATACGCCGAGCGGATCCTCCATTTCCGCGATGGCCGGATCGAACGCGAGGAGCAGCGCTGATGTGGTCACTAGCCTGGCAGGAGGCGGTACGCGCACTGTGGCGCAATCCGTTGCGGTCGCTCCTTACCGTTCTGGGCGTGGTGATCGGAGTGGCAGCGGTAGTGGCGCTGGTTACCCTAGGGCGTGGGGCCACCGCCGCGGTGCAGCAGCAGATCGCCTCGATGGGAAGCAACGTCCTATCTATCAGCCCGTCGCGCGGTTTTGGCCCTGGGAGCGCTACCGTCCCTTTTACCGTTGACGATGCTCGGTTTCTGGAACGCGAAGCGGCCGCAATTGCCATTGCCGCGCCGGCAGCGGCAACCAACAAGACGGTGGTGGCTGGTAACCAAAGCACCGCCACGCAGATTGTTGGCATCGGCGAAGGCTACCTGGCTGCGCGCCAGTGGCCGGTGGTGGCTGGCCGCGAACCGAGCAACGGCGAGCTCCGCTCTGGGGCGGCGGTCTGCCTCCTTGGCCAGACAGTAGCAACAACGCTCTTTGGTGAAGTCGAACCGGTGGGCGAGCGGATCCGCGTCGACAAGATCACCTGCGAGGTGATCGGGGTGCTGGCAAGCAAAGGGCAATCGGCCTTTGGCAGCGACCAGGACGATCTGGTGCTGCTGCCGCTGCGCCTCTACCACCGCCGGTTGGTTGGCAACACCCAGGTGCGCTTTATCATCGCCAGCATCGCGCCGGGGTTCACCAGCCGCGAGGCGATAGCCGAAGTGCGCGCGTTGCTGCGCGAACGGCGGCGTCTGGCAGCAAACGAGGAGGATAACTTTCGCATCACCGATTCGCGCGAAATCGAGCGGACCTTTACCGCCACCACTCAGTTGCTCACCGCGCTCCTATCGGCCGTGGCGGCGATTTCGCTTCTGGTGGGCGGCATCGGCATCATGAACATTATGCTTGTCTCGGTTACCGAACGGACCCGCGAGATCGGGATACGCCTGGCCATTGGCGCGCGCGCCCGTGACGTGATGACCCAGTTTCTGGTTGAAGCGGTAGTCCTCTCCCTTGCCGGTGGTCTGATTGGGCTACTGCTTGCAGTGGGTGGGGCCTACGCAGCCAGCGAGCAGCTTGGCTTTCCGTTCCTGCTTGATCCCGGGATCGCAGCGCTTGCGCTCCTTTTTTCAGCAGCAGTCGGGGTCCTCTTCGGTTTTCTGCCGGCGCGCCGGGCCGCCCGGCTCGACCCGATCGTTGCGCTGCGCCAGGAGTAGGGGGTTAGCCCAGTGGAACGAACAATGCAACGGTTAGTCGTAGCAGTAACCGGCGCGTCGGGGGCGCTTCTGGCGGAGCGGTTGCTTGTGCGTGTACGCGAACTTGCCGGGATCGAAGTGCACCTGATCCTCTCGCCTGCCGCGCTTCTTACCGCGCAACTGGAACTGGGCCGAAAGCGGCGCGATTGGGCAGCTCTGGCAGCGGTCACCTACCGCGCCAACGACCTGGCTGCGCCGCTTGCCAGCGGCTCTTTTGCTACCGCCGGGATGGTGGTGATTCCGTGCAGCATGAAGACGCTGGCGGCGATCGCCCACGGCTTTTCCGATAATCTCATCGGCCGTGCCGCTGAGGTAACGCTCAAAGAGCGGCGGCGGCTTGTGCTTGCGGTGCGCGAAACGCCGCTGTCGCTTGTGCATCTGCGCAACATGACCGCTGTCACCGAAGCAGGGGCGGTGGTGATGCCGCCGGTGCCCGCCTTTTACGCTGGGGTAGCGACCATGACCGAGATGGCCGACCAGTTCGCCTGCCGGGTGCTCGCTCAGTTCGGTTGGAGTCACCCAGCCACTCTCCGCTGGGGAGAAGCGGTGCCGCCAGTTGGCGATGATGAAGCGCCTTCTTAGCGCCTCAAGGAGAAGAAACGGGTAATATCGGGCGTTGGTCTGCTCAGGTAGTAACCCTGCGCGGCTTCAACCCCCAGCTCCTTAAGCAACCGGAAGGTCTCGCCATCTTCGACGAATTCGGCGACCGTCATCTTGCCCATACCGCGGGCCACTTGGGCAATCGCCTGAACGATGAGCCGGTCGTTCCTGTCGCTTGTGAGGTTGCGGACAAACTGGCCGTCGATCTTGACGATGTCGGCAGAGAGATATTTGAGGTAACTAAACGAACTGAAACCCGAGCCAAAATCGTCCAGGCAGAGCGAAGCGCCAAGCTGGTGCAGGAAGCGGGCAAAGCGTGTTGCCTCCTGCAGGTCGCCAATTGCTGCCGTCTCCGTAATCTCAAAGAGGAGCCGCCGTGCATGGGGCGGGGCATTGCGCCAGGTTGTTTCGAGCCACAGCGGAAAATCGGGGTCGGAGAGTGTGCGCGCCGAGAGGTTTACGGCAATGCGCGGCGCTTCGGGGTGGGCAGCGAGCGTGGCCAGTGCGGTGGTGATCACCCAGCGGTCGATTTCGCGGATTTTGCCGCTCTTTTCAGCAGCGGGGATGAAGTAGGCCGGCGAGACGAGGCGGTCGGGGGCTTCGGGGTCGCGCATCCGGATGAGCGCCTCGACGTGCGAGAGGTGACCATTGTCGTGGTGGATACCCTGGAAGTGGAGCTCGAAGAGCCCATCCGTTAGCGCCTGCTCGATGCGCTGGTTCCAGCTAAGGCGAGCCAGCGCTTGCGTCTGCTCTTCGTGCTCGTAGAACCGCCAGGCGTTGCGTCCGGCGTTTTTGGCCTGGTACATTGCCAGGTCGGCGGCTACCACCAACTCGTCGGGGTTGTCGGCGTCGGTTGGGAAGCAGGCAATCCCCAAGCTTACCGTGACGCCCAGGCGCTGGCCGTCGAACTCGAAGGGGATGCGCGAAATGGTTCGGACGATCCGCTCAGCAAGGTGGCGCGCGTCAGCCTTATCGGTGATTGCTGGCAGCAGCACAGCGAACTCGTCGCCTCCAAGCCGGGCAACGATCTCGTTTTGTCGAGTGATCGCGATGAGTTCGCTGGCGACCCGGGCAAGCAATGCATCTCCAGCGCGGTGGCCAAACGACTCGTTAAGGGACTTAAATTCGTCGAGATCAAAGAGAAGGAGCGCTGCCTGGCGCCCTTGGCGCTCTGCTTCGCTGAGCTTTTCATGCAGGAGTTCGGCAAAACGGCGTCGGTTGTAGAGGCCGGTCAAACCATCGCGTTCGGCCAGATAGATCAACTGCTCGGCAGCGCGCCGCTCGCGGGTGACATCCTCAAAAAGCCACAACCGGCCGATTAGCCTCTGGTGCGGGTCGCGCACCGGGTAGCAGAGCTGGAGCAGGATGCGCCCATCGATCAGGTGGATCTCGGCGCTGTCGGAGACCTCCTGGGTGCCCGGGATGGTCAGGAGAAGCTTGGAGAAGTGGTCTGGTTCAGCGCACTGGGTGGTGCTTGCCGAGAGGGCTTGCCGGGCGTTTCGGCCAACGATCTGCGCCTCTTCGGGGATGAGCCAGAGACGGCGCAGCGCTCGGTTGGCAAAGAGCACCTGGTTGTTGCTGTCGACCAGAAGGACTCCCATGCGCATCGCCTCCAGGAGCGCCGTGAGATGGGCATGTTCTACCTCTAGCTCGCCCAGCGCGTGCTGCGTCTCCCGTTCGGCCAAGGTGAGCGCAGCGATTCGCTCAGAGAGCGCCTCGGCCATCTGGTTGAAGGCGGTGCCAAGCCGGGCAAGCTCATCCTCCTCTCCTTCTGGAAGCCGGATCGCCAACCGGTCGCGAGCAATCTCAGCGGCACCGGCTTCGATGACCGCTAGCCGGCGGGCCAAGCGCAGGAAGAAAAGCAGGAAGAGAAGAGACGTGACGGCAAGAAGGGAAGCGACCAGAGTGGACGTGGTCACAGCAAATTGGTTTAGCAGCGAAGTAAGCGGCTGAAACGAATAACCGACCTGAACGGTGCCGCTACCCAGCGGGATGGCCAGCTCGACCCGTTCCGGCAGCGCCTGGTCGCTCAGCAGGAAATCGGCAAGGGGTTGAGCCGCCGGCAGTGGCGCGTCGCCTTCGGGTAGGCCAACCACTGCCAGACGCTCGCCAGCGGCATTGATTACGGCCAGGTAGTCGATGGTTTGGACATCGCGCACCATCTCCACGGCGATCTCAGTAAGAAGCGGCAGGTCGCGGGTAAGAAGCGGCGCTTCAAACGCCGCATGAAGCGCGACGGCCAGGGTGGCCACCTGCTCTCTTGCCTGGTTTCTCGTGACCACCTCGGTCTGGTGCCACAGCCATACCCCGGCAGCGACGAAAAGAAGGAGCTGCACGGTAAGAAAGAGGGGCAACCAGCGGGCAAGAAGCGTTTGCCGCCAACGCCCCGGCGCTTTGACCTCTGGTTGGGTTTGTCCCATCCTACTCTCCCCCCTGGGCCAGCGCGTCGTACTCGGCTACAAAAGGTTCCAGCGCTCTCCAGTCGTTTTCGGTGATCGTTTTAAGTGCGCCATGCCCAAGTGCGGCAAAGACCGGCTGGCCTGCTCCGGCGCTCCAGGCGATGAGCGCTGAAGCCAACTCGGCAATCCGTTTGTTCCCCAGTCGCTCGTGGGCCAGGTAGAGGAGTCCAGGCGAGGGGGGAAAGCGGTAGAGGATGCGGTAGCGGTCAGCAGGAACGTTCAGTTGCTTGAGTGTCGTGACCGAGACAACCGCTGCCGCCACTTGCCCCTGGTCGAGATGGGCAAGGGAATTGGCGTGGCTGCCGGTGGCGATGAGCTTGATCTCGTTGCCAATCCGCCATCCCAGGGCGCGAAAGGTCTGTCGCGCCGTCAAGGTCAGGTTGGCCCAGGCGTCGCTTGTGGCCACCTTCTGGCCGCGCAGGTCGGAGAGTTGCTGAAAGGGGCTATCGGGGGCAACGATCAGGAGCGGCTCAAGCGGCGCCGAAGGTTGGGCTAACCCGACAAAGCCGTGACGCTCTTTGGCAATCAGACCGAAGTAGGGACTCGTGGCGATCAACGCGTAGTGGCCTGCGGCGGTGCGGGCAAAGTGGAGCGGATAGTCCGGGGCCGATTCAAGGGCGACTGGTTGCCCCAGAATGTTTGCTATTTCGGCTCGGATCGGCTCGTAGAGCTGGGCAAGCCGCCGGGCGGTAAGGTAAGGGACAACGCCAAAGATGAGCGGCGCCTCGGACCGGCCAGTTTGAGGGCTGAGCATCGCAGCGGCAGCAAGGGCAAGGAGAAACTGGCGGCGTTCTCGGGCGTATGGAACAGAAGGCGTTAAGGTCGGCATGGCAAAGTATGGGCAGAAAGTGTTGAGGATGGTATTTTGCCTCATTCATCTTTGGTGATGATGGCTAGGAAGAACCCAGTATACCCGTCTGCGGGAAGTACCCGACGGGTGTGGGCAAGGAGCGCGGCCCGATCAGGTGCAAGCTGTGGCGCGCGGCGCAGGGTGAGCGGGGCAGGAATGGCAGTTGGGGGCAAACCAGCCAGCGCGCTAGGGGGGGACCAGGCGGGGGGGAGAAGCCGGGCAGTGGGCGCTTCAGCCAGCAACTGGGCTACGACCCACTCGTTCTCTTCGGGCGCATAGCTGCAGGTGCTATAGACCAGGCGGCCGCCGGGGGCCAGCGCGCGCCAAGCGGAACGCAACAGTCCGATCTGTTTGTGGGCGGCTTCGGCGATCTTGCGCGGCTGCAAGTGGCGCCAACTCTGTGGCTTGGCCAGATGGATCCGTGCATCCGAACTGCACGGGGCGTCCAGAAGTATCCGGGAAAAGCGGTTGGGCGTTTTGGCGCCGATCGAACGCCCATCGGTAAGGTAGGTGTGCGCGCACGTGACGCCAAGGCGGGTCAGTTCGCTCTTGAGTTTAAAGAGGCGCTCTTTCACCGGTTCCACCGCGGCAATGCGGCCGCGATTGTCCATCGCAGCAGCAATGAGCGCGGTTTTGCCGCCCGGGGCGGCAGCTAAGTCGAGCACCTCGTCGCCAGGCTGCGGATCGAGTACCCAGACTGCCCACTGGCTAGAAAGGCTCTGCAGCGTGACCTCACCGCGGGCAAAGGCAGGGCTGTGGCTGACCGCTTCGCGCTCGTGCTGGGCGACGACGAACGCGGTGGCCGCCAGCCGATGGGGCAAGGGGGGAAGAAAGGCGGGAGATAGGGCAAAGTGGGAAGGGTCACTGATGTGGCGCAGGGGGTTGACCCGCCCGGCGGTAGGAGGGTGGTCGGTCAAGGCGCGCTGCCAAGCGCGCCGGGCCTCTTCCGACAAGTTAAGCGCATCGGCCAATAAGGCCAGACGGTGGATAAACGGGGCAAGCGGTTCAGGAAAAGAGCCCCAATCCAGCATGGATGATCCCGTAATAGACGAAGAAGCGCGGAATGCGAAAGAGACAGGCAAGCGCTATTTGCCACAGCGGAACCTGCAACATGCCGGCAGTCCAGGTGGTTACCGAGAAGGGAAGTGGGGTAGTGGCACCGAAGACCACCCACCAAAAGCCGTATCGGCGCAGCATCGGGCCATGCTCTTCGCGAAAGCGGGCGCAGGTGCGGTGCAGCGCGGGAATATGCTCGATCCAGCGGCCGATGAAATAGCCCTGGATGCCGGCCCAGGCAGAGAGAGCGCCGATGCCTAGGACATACAAGGCCCACTGTTCGGCCATCGCGCTGCGGTTGATCACCACCAACAAAGAGTCGGGAGGAAAGGGGAGGATAAAGGTATCGGCAATGAGTACCACCAGCGCCATCCCCAGGAAACCAACGTGCAGCGCAAGCCACTCGGCAGCAGCAACGATCTCCTGTTGGAATGCAAAACCGAGCGCTCCCACCAGGAGAAAGAGGGCCACGATCGAGTAGAGGGTCTTTTTCAGCGTCGCTTCAATCATACGCCCTCCGGTAGCGGATCAGGGAGCGGAACAGAGGCAGTGGGCCCAGGAGACAAGCGGAAAGGAGTGGCTCGTGAGCGGGACGGCAGCCAGCCACTCAGCGATTGAGGGCGGTAGCAGCGCTGTCGATTGGGCAAAGCCCCCCGGAAGCGTCAAGGAAATGGAGCGGGCAAGGCCGGTGGCCAATAAGAGCCGACGCAGCAGCGTACGCGGCGTCAGAAGCGGGGTGTGCCACTCGATGGCAGCCTCTGGGGCGTTGGCAGCCTGGCGGGCAAGGGTTATCGCTTCGGTTAGACCGCCCAGCCGGTCAACGAGGCCGAGCTTAACCGCAGCACTGCCCAGCCAAACACGCCCCTCGGCCACTGCGGCCACCTCCGCTTCGGGCAGTTTTCGCCCCTCACTGACCACGTGCAAGAAGCGGCGGTAGGTATGGTCGACGCTTGCCTGCAGCGCGCGCACGACCGGTTCGGGGAGCGGCTGACGCGGGTCAAGCGGCGCGGCAAAGGGGCCAGTGCGCACCCCTTCGGTGGTGAGCGACCAATTTTGCAAGAGCCCGGCTGCGTTTGGGATGAGGGCAAAGACGCCGATCGAGCCGGTGACGGTCTCAGGCTGAGCAACGATGGCATCGCTGGCAGAAGCCACCCAGTAGCCGCCTGAGGCAGCAACGCCACCAAGGCTGGCGATGACCGGTTTGCCGGCAGCGCGCAGATCAGCGACCGCCCGGCGCACCTGTTCTGCGGTAAAGGCATTGCCGCCAGGGGAGTCGATGCGCAGCACAACTGCGCGCACGCGCTTGTCGTCGCGGGCTGCCTGCAACGCGGCGATCGCAGCGCTGGCGCTGCCAGGTGGCGCCTCGTCGTCGGTTTCGATGATCGTGCCGGTAAGCGCAATAACCCGAATCGTCGCCGCTCCCGTAGCGAGCACGGCTGAAGCGTGGCGGCGTACCGCGTAGTCGCGCCATGAGATGAACGCGCGCGCTCCGTCACCGAGCTGGGCCACTTCGCGCAGCCGTTCGCGCCAGCGGCGGTGGGGGTCGAGCCGGTCGACGAGCCGCTCAGCAAGCGCTGTTGCCGCCGGGTCGCCGCCGTGGCGGGCGAGCCGTTCGTCAAAGCGGGCGTGGTAGCCCTCGACCGCTTCGCGCGGCAGGCCGCGGTCGCTGGCAATCGCCAAGGTGATCTGCTGCCACAGTCCTAGGAGAAGGTCGGTGACTGCCACCCGCTCGTCGGCCGACATGCCGGTGCGGGTAAACGGTTCGACGAACGATTTGTACCGGCCGGCACGCACCGCGTAGAAGGTGACCCCCAGCCGGTCGAGCGCCGCCTTGAGGTAGGTGGGTTCCAGGGCCAGTCCCGGCAAGAGCAGGTAGCCTTCCGGGTCGAGGGTGATCTCGGTGGCGGCGCTGGCCAGCAGGTAGCGCTTCTGGTCGAAGTGCTCGGCGTAGGCCCAGACCGGTTTACCGTGTGCGCGCAGCCGGGCGATCTGCGCGCGCAGCTCGCCGATCTGGGCGTAGCTGATCGAACCCAGCTTAGAGAGATCGATGGCCACCCCAACCACCCGCGGATCGTCGGCTGCGGCAGCCAGGGTTTCGACAAGGGTGCCAAAGGGGATCGCGTCGTCGGCAAAGGGAAAGGGGGATGGGGCCTCCTCTACCTCGCCGCTTAAGGCAACATCCAGGACGAAGTGTGCGGGCAACGGGGCGGGCGCTGTCGGGGCGTGGCGCCAGAGAAAGAGGAGGGCAGCTACCGCTACCACCCCAAGGGCCAGCGCGAGCGCCCCTAAAAAAGCCAACCCCAGCCGTTCAAGAAGGCGAAAAAGGAGCGCGATCAGGCGCAGCGGCAGGGTCAAGAGAGCAACGAGCCGCTTCATGGGGTAGGTCGGTTAGCTGAAGGGGAGGGTGGCACAGACGTCGGAACCCCCGTTACGGGCGCTGGAGGCAGCGGGGTTATGGGTTCCGTCCCAACCGGGCGGCGACGAAAGAGGAGATCCCAGACCCCGTGGCCAAGTGCGACACCGCGCTGTTCGAACTTGGTGCGCGGCCGCCACGGCGGACGCGGGGTGGCAAAACCGTGATCCGGGTAGTCGTTTGCAAGGAGCGGCTCAGCCGAGAGGACGTCGAGCATCCACTGGGCGTACTCCTCCCAGTCGGTGGCGCAGTGCAGATACCCACCCGGTTTGAGCCGCTCGGCCATTAGCGCTACCAGAGCCGGCTGGATAATGCGCCGCTTGTGGTGCTGCTTTTTGGGCCACGGGTCGGGAAAGAAGAGGTGGATGGCCGATAGACTGGCCGGGGGGATTACCCGCTCAAGCACTTCGATCGCGTCGTGTCTGAGCACACGCAGGTTGGTCAGGCGCCGAATCTCGATCAGTTTAAGGAGGTGGCCAACGCCTGGACCATGGACCTCGACGGCGATAAAGTCGATATCGGGGTTGGCTTCGGCGATCGCCGCAGTGGTGTCGCCCATCCCAGAGCCAATCTCCAGGACTACCGGGGCCTGGCGGCCAAAGAGCGCAGCAAAGTCAAGGAGCACTTCGGGTTGCCAAGGGATGCCCCAGCGCGGGTAGAGGGTAGCCAGCGCCTCTTTCTGGCTGGGGGTCATCCGCCCCTGGCGCAGCACAAAGGTGCGCACCGAGCGCTGGGTGAGTCGTTCGGCGTGTTCGCTCATCTTAGCACTGCTCCTGGAGCCGGTGTGCCGATCAGGCCAGCGAGCGGAGAGCTTGGGTCAGCCGCGTAGCTTTTCCGCGCCATCCGCCCGGCGCGGTAGGCAGCCCGGCCTGCTGCCACCGCCAGGCGCATCGCGTGGGCCATGCGCACCGGGTCGCGCGCTTTGGCAATCGCCGTGTTCATCAGCACAGCATCGCAGCCCAGTTCCATAGCAATCGCTGCATCCGAAGCGGTACCGACTCCGGCATCGACAATCACCGGCAGGGTGGCCGCTTCGATGATCAGACTGAGGTTCCACGGGTTGAGGATGCCCATCCCCGAACCGATTAGCGAGGCAAGCGGCATCACGGCGATACAGCCGATTTTCTCCAGCTCTTTGGCTAGGATGGGGTCATCGGAGCAGTAGGCCATGACCTCGAACCCCTCGGCTACAAGCTGCTCAGCAGCTTTTAGCGTTTCGATCATGTTGGGAAAGAGTGTTTTGGCATCTCCGAGCACCTCGAGTTTGACCAGCGTGTGGCCATCGAGCAGTTCGCGGGCAAGGCGCAGCGTGCGCACCGCCTCAGCGGCGGTGTAGCAGCCGGCGGTGTTAGGCAGCAGCGTGTAGCGATCTGGCGGCAGATAGTCAAGAAGGTTAGGTTCGTTCGGGTTCTGGCCAAGGTTGGTGCGGCGAATCGCCACGGTGACGATCTCAGCCCCCGAGGCCGCTACTGCCGCCTGCGTCTCAGCAAAGTCGCGGTATTTGCCGGTTCCGATCAAAAGGCGCGAGCTAAACCGGCGCTGGCCAAGGATAAGCGGGTCGTCGGCCGCTTCGATCGGGGTAGTGGTGGGAATACTCATCGGCAATTGCTCCTGGTGACGGGCGGCGAATGAGAAGCGACGGCAAACAATCAGCCACCGCCCACGGCAATCACAATCTCGATGACGTCGCCATCAGCAAGAAGGGTCTTCGCGTAAGCGCTTTTGGGGACGATTGCGCCGTTGCGCTCGACAGCAAGGCGCTTGCCAAGCCAGCCGTGGCGCGCAAGAAGCTCAGCAAGCGTGGTGCCCGCCGGAAGTGGCTGCCGCGTGCCGTTCACGGTAATTGTGGCTTCGTGCGTCATTTCATCCGACCGGTTCGTGCCGCGAAAGTGCCATTTTACCGGAAAGGTGGGCCTCAGTAAGGAGCCAATCGGTCAGGGCATCCTTGGCCTGCTGCCAGCCGGCGATATCCCCGGCGGCAGCAGAGCGGTGAAGCGCCTCGTGCCAAGCGTGCACCTCAGTTGCTGTGGGGTAGTGGGTGGCCAGGTAGTCGGTGAGCGGGCAGTGCTCCAGCGGCGCGAGGTTTGAAAATCCCCTTTCGTGGTTGATCTGCCACTGGTAGGCCAGTGCGCCAAGCGGGGTGGCAAGCGGCGCAGCCGGGTAGCAGCGCCACGGGGCGCTTTGCCAGCGCTCGGCCCACAGAGGCAGCTCTTCCGGGGGCATCGGGCGGGCGATGCCGTACCCCTGCCCGAGGGTAACGCCCAGGACGCTCACCGCTTCGGCCAGCGCGAAGGTTTCGAGTCCCTCGGCAACGCACCCCCGCTCTAACCCTTCAGCAAGCCGGGCGAGCGAGCGGAGCACAGCCAAAAAGGGAAGTGGGTGGTTAGGGAGCTGACGAACCAGGCTTTGGTCGATTTTAAGGAGGTCGAAGGGAAGCTCAGCCAGCCGCTGGAGCCCACTATAGCCGCTGCCGACATCGTCGAAGGCAAGGCGTACCCCTAGGTAGCGAAGCGCAGCAAGCGCCTCGCGGTGGATCTTTTCACCCGCTGACCCCGTTTCAAGCAGTTCAAGGGTGAGCCGCTCTGGCATAACGCTGTGGGCAGCAAGCGCCTCCTTGACCCAGCGGGTGAGTTCGGGGTGAGCAAGCGTAGCGGGATCGAGGTTGATGGTGAGTTGAAGATGGGGCCAGTGGGTGTGCCAGCGGGTCAGCCAGGCGAGCCCCTCTTCAAGGACGTGGCGAAAGAGAGAATGGAACTCGTCGGTGCGCAGCGCGGCAAAGAAGTCGCCCGGAGGGAGGAGCTGGCCAGCCAAGGGCAGCCGAGCAAGCGCTTCGACTTTGATCAGAGCCCCGGTGCGCAGGTCGACCACCGGCTGCACGGCGATCGCGATGGCGCCAGTGGCCACGGAGGCGCGGATCGCGACCCCCTGTTCGCCAGGGATGGGCGGTCCGGCGGTAGCAGTGGCTGGTAGCACCTCGGTAGGGCGCCGCGCGTTGGCTTCGTGCTGGAGGGCAAGAAGAAAGTGCTGGACAAACGGGGCAGAAAAGAGGTAAGGGGTGCGACCGCCAAGGATCAGCACTTGGGTGGTGCGGCGCTGGGTGGTAAGGGGTAGCGCCGCCATGCTGTGCATGCCGACTGCGCGCGCTGGGTCGTGCCACAGGGTGGTGCGCGGGTCGTGCAGGTAGTCGTTGGCAACGGTGAGCTCATGACGCAGCCACGCCTGTGCAACCAAGCCCTGGCTGCGCGGGTCGTTGCGGTCGACGCGCGGGCTCTTTTCGGGGGTGAAGACAGCCTGCGGGAGGAGGCGCACCGCTTCAGGGTCACCGCTTGCGGTGATCAGGATGAAAGCGCGATCAAGGCCCGGTTCGACCAGCGCGGCAAAGAGGATGGCAGGCAGTTCAGTTAGTGCCGCGGTAAGCGCCTCCTCCCACTCCCGCTCGGTGCGCGCTGCCAAGGGGAGCCTTGCGAGGAGAAAGTGGAGGTAGCGCTCTTCGATGGCTTCAAACGCCACGAGCTGTTGCTGTTCGGCAAAGGTGGCGCGGTCGCGCAGTAGATAGAGGAGGCGAAAGATTGTGTCGCTGCGCTGCCCAGCAGCGATTAAGTGGTGCTGCAGAAACTGGTCCCACTGGCCATAGGCCCAGCTGATCTCGCTGGCCGGTAGGCCGCTCAGGGCGTGGCGCCGGCCCAGCCGGGCAGCCGATTCGGCAAGGCGTTCGGGGGTGGTGGCAGCGGCAACGAGCTCCTTGAGGTGGTTGCGCACCATTTCTTGGTAAGCGGCCACTTCGTTGGGTAACAGCGCCTCGAGCAGGCGGGCCAAGAGGGGGCGGGTGCGGCAGGCGGCAAAGAGGGTGGGAGGAAACGCTTCGGCGGCAGCAAGCAGCAGCCCCTCATAGGCAGCCAGAAGCTGGCTCGCCGCAGCACCAAAGGGGTCGAGCTGCGGCAAAGCCGCTGGAGGATTGTCGGCGTGCGCCTCTTCGTTGGCGATGGCCATGATGATCGTGTCGTGCTGCCCTTTGGTCGCTTTGAGGGCTAGGAGCACAGCGTCAGCGCGGCGCAGCAGCGCATCGAAGTCGCTTCCGTGTTCGGGATAGAGGGCCCAGCCGATGCGCCAGGCAAGCGGTACCTGTACGCCTGGCGCCACTTCGAGCGGTTCGCGCAACCGCTCCTCAAGCCGTTGTCCAAAGGCATTGACCTGGGCGCGCGCATCCCCAGGATCGAGGTGGTCGAGGATAACCACAAACTCGTCACCCCCCAGCCGGGCGACCAGGTCGCTTGCGCGCACCGCCTGGCGCAGTTCGTCGGCCAGCTGCCTGAGCAGCGCATCGCCAACGGCGTGGCCAAACTGGTCATTAACCGGTTTGAAGTCGTCAAGGTCAAGGATTCCCACCGCCACCCACGCGCCGTGGCGGCTGGCCGCAGCCAGCAGGCGGGGCACCTGCTCTTCAAGCGCCAGCCGGTTGGGAAGATGGGTGAGCGAATCGGTGTGGGCCAGCGCGTTTTGCTGAGCGAACGCCTGCGCCAACGCATTTTGCTGGGCCACGAGACGGGTGAGCGCCACCTGAAGCCGCCAAAGGGCGACGAGGAAGGCGGCAAGGAGTATCCCTTCGCCGATCCAGCGCGAGAGGAGTGCCGGATTGGTGAAATAGGTGGTGCGCCAGGGGTGCGCGAGCGCGGCAGTGACGCAGTAGGGGCCACGGCACGCTTGAGCAGGCAGCGTTTCGGGTGGGAACGCTGTGGGGAGGGGCAGGGAATTGTCGCGCACGAGCACCTCGTTAGCGGTAATGAGCGCCACCGGCTGATCAAAGCGGCGGTCAAGCACAAGGAGCTGATCGCTAGGGTCGATGCCGGCGGGGGGAGCAAAAAGGGGTTGGGTAGGGAGGGGGCTGCCGACGAAGAAAGCGACCGCTCCAGTGCGGTCGCGCACTGGGTAGCGGACGCCGATTACTTGCTGGTTGCCAAAGGCAGGCCCCAATCGCGGGAGGGTGAGGAGCCAATGGGGGGCGGAGGCTGGGTCGGCAACACGAAAGTCGCTCGGGGCAAAGAGGGGGGGTGGCGGAGGGGGGGTGACGCTGGTCCATAGCAACTGCGTGCCGGTGGCGTCATGAACGGTAAAAGCGGTGAGCGACGGGTTGCTGGCGATGATCTCATGAACCAGCCGGTCAAGCGTCGCGTCAGCGGGGGGGAACTCCCCATTGAGCCAGTGGGGCAGGATCACCCATTCGCCGATAAGGCGCAACCGCTCAAAGTGGATCCGCAGCCGTTCATCGAGGGTGGCGGCATACGAATGCGCCCTGTAGGCCAATCGCGTCTCCTCTTTCGCGCGCTCGGCGCCATACCAATAGGCTTCGAGCAGCAAGACAGAGAGTACCGCGGCTGCGGCAAGCGCAGCAAGAAGCCACGAGGTACGCTGGCAGGGGGGATGGTCACCATTCATCGGAAGGTGAGGCAATAGGCGTGTTCACGCAGATAGGGAATGCCGTTGGCCTGCCAGCGCGGATGGTCGGCAAGGACGTCGGCATCCAGCCAGTGGTCGATCTCGGCTGCCTCAGCAAAAAGGGTGGCGACCTCAGCCGGTGGGACACTAAAGGGGGGGCCAGCGCGGCGTTCTTGGGGGTATTCAAGGGTAATGAGCAGCATCCGCGTCCCAGGGCAGGCCAGTTCGCAAAGCTTTCTGGCGTACTGCACGCGCATCGCTGGCGGGAGCGCCACAAGCGCTGCCCGGTCGTAAATCGCTGTTGCGGGTGGGTCAGCAGGCCAGAGGAGGTCGGGGGTGAGGGCAAAGTAGTCGCCCTCTAGCAACGTGATCCCATCGCAAGTGTGGGCGCGAAACGGGCCGCGGTTGGTGACGGTGGGGGTGGCTTGCTGTTCGGCGAAGAAGTGGGCCACGGCAATCGGGCTGAGTTCAACGCCAATCACCGGGTGGCCCTGTTCGCGCAGCCAGAGAAGGTCAAGGCTTTTGCCGCATAGCGGAACGAAGACTGGGGTATCAGCATGCAGGGCAAGGCGAGGCCAGCCGGCGGTGAGGCGCGGGTTGACGTGCGGGAGGTGGAAGTTGATTTCGCCTTTTTGCCACCGTTCGTGCCAGAATCCTGGTTCCATCGTCGTCTCAATCCATCGTCGACCCATCTGATCGCGCATGGGGCAGGAGGGTTGCGATCCAGCGCCGCAGCGGTTGCGGCAACCCCCACGTGCTCGCTTCTAGAGCGCTGGCCCAGCGGCCGGTGGGAGTGGTCACGAGCGGATGGGCTGTGGGGGGGTGGTGAGTGGCAATTGTCCATGCTTCGATGGTGAGCGTCAAGAGCCGGTGGGTAAGGCGGTGCGGGGGGAGCCTTGTCTCCCCTTCCGCCACCCATATTCCTGGCGGCGCCGGGTCGCTGGCAAGGGGCAGCGACCAGAGTCCGCCCCAGATGCCGCGCGGCGGGCGGCGCACCCACCAGAATTGGTTGCCGCAGCGGTAGGCGCGTAGCCGCCAAGGGAGTTCGGCTACCGGGCGGCGAGCGGGTTTCACAGGAAGCGTTGCGGCAAGCCCCTCAGTATGCGCCGCGCAGCCGTCGGCAAGCGGACAGAGGGGGCATGCAGGTGTGGCGCGCGTGCACACCAGCGCGCCCAGATCCATCTGGGCTTGGGTATAGGCGGGCATCAGCACCGGATCTTCAGGCAGCAGCGCTTCGGCTACCGGCCATAGGGTGCGGCAGAGCTGGGCATCGAGCGGTTGCGTGATCCCCAGCAGTCGCACGAGCAGCCGTTGGACGTTGCCATCAAGGATCGGGGTGCGCACGCCAAAGGCAAAGGCGCAGATGGCTGCAGCCGTCGACCGGCCAACTCCGGGGAGTTCGGCCCAGCGCGCTGGGTCGCGCGGCCACTGCGGCCAGTGCGTAGCGACATGGCGGGCAGCGGCGTGCAAGGCGCGGGCGCGGGCGTAGTAGCCAAGCCCGCTCCAGGCGGCGAGCACGGCATCAAGCGGTGCGGCAGCCAGCGCTTCGACGGTAGGCCAGGTGGCGATGAAGCGCTGAAAGTAGGGAATCACCGTAGCGACCTGGGTCTGTTGCAGCATGACTTCAGAGACCCAGATGCGGTAGGGGTCGTGGCCGTGCCACGGCAGGCCGTGGCGGCCGTAGCGGGCGTGCCAGGCAAGCAGCCGTTTGGCAAAGTGCAGACGCCAGGCGCCTAGCCGTTGTAACCACGGCGATTCTGGTTTAGAGTGCGGCTCTTTGGTCATCAAAACATAACGCCCAGCACAGGGCTGGGCGCTTTTCTATCCTGGAGCGGGTGATGGGAATCGAACCCACGTTCTCAGCTTGGGAAGCTGATGTTCTACCATTGAACTACACCCGCATGAGAAATACATTATAAAACGTTGTTCCGGGAAGGTCAACGGCAACGGGCGGGCGTTGCGCTTGCCAGCATCTGACGGACCAGCGTCGCAACGACAGTGAGTTTGCCATGAAAGAAGTGGTCGGCGCCGGGAATCACGGTAACGGGTCGGGCCTGCGGGCGGGCCCAGTCGAGGGCGCGGGCAAGCGCCGCCACCTGGTCGGCTTCGCCGTGGATGATCAGCGCGGGTTGGTCTGCAGGCAGTTCGGGCGTCTCATAGACGGTGCCTGAACCGAGCGCCAGGCCGTGGGGCAGGCCAACCAGGATAATGAGGGGCAGCGTGACGGTGGGAAGGGGGGTAGGAGCAGGGTCGATACCCAGGAGCCGCCGGGCTACTTGCACGGTGACGAAGGCACCAAACGAAAAACCGGCTAGGTAACAGATGGGCGGGAGTTGCCACTGCGCCAACGCCCAGGCGATGAGGGCAAGGAGGTCTTCGGTTTCGCCGTTGCCGTGGTCATGTTGGCCGGCGCTTCCCCCGACGCCGCGAAAGTTGGGGCGCAGGGTAAGCGCGCCGGCAGCAGCGTGGGCACGGGCCAGGGTATGGGTCACTTTGTTGGTGTTGGCCCCACCAAAGAGGGGGTGGGGATGGGCAACGATGGCCAGCGCCTGTGGCGCCCCTGCCGGTTCGTCGACCAAGAGCTCGATCGGCCCAATCGGGCCAGGGGCGGTGAGCGGGTAGGAGGGGGGGAGCACGACGCGTTCAGGCGTCAGAGAGGCGCAGCCGTTCGACCACTTCCCCTTTGCCGAGGTGGCGGTCGATGATCTCGTCCAGATCGCCCTCATCCAGATAGGTGTACCAGACGCCGTCAGGGTAGACGACAAGCACCGGGCCAAGGTCGCAGCGCCCAAGGCAGCCGGCTTTGTTCAGGCGTACTGGGCCGGGGATCGCCTCGCCAAGCGCAGCAACGCGGTCGCGCGCGTAATTAAGGAGCCGCTCGGCGCCGTGGTTGGCGCAGCAGGTTTCGCCTTCGGGACGCTGGTTGCAGCAGAAAAAGAGGTGGTAGCGATAAAAACTCATCGGTCTCTCCTGTTTTGGGGCTGACATGATCTTAGCAGAGGTGCTCTGCAAAAGCCAAGGGGGCACGCGGCACGGCGCAAGGTGTGGTAGGATCGCAACAGATCGGGCGCTAAGGGCACGGAAGGAGCACTCCGGGATGGATGACCGAAACCTCCCGCACCGGCAACACGGTTCTCTAGCGGCAGACGAGCTGCTCTCTTCTGCTCAGGCAGCGGTTAGCCAGAGGTTGGCCGAACGGATTGCTGAGCGGATCGAAGCCCGCGGGGGGTGGGTTCCTTTTGCCGACTTTATGGCCTGGGCGCTCTACGAACCCGAACTGGGTTACTATGCTCGCCACGACCGTCCCTTTGGCGAGCGCGGCGATTTTGTTACCGCGCCGGAGATTTCGCCCCTTTTTGGCGCGGTGGTGGCCGATCTCCTGGCCGATGCGGCGTTACGTACCGGGTTGGTGGTGGAGTTTGGCGCTGGTAGCGGCGCGCTGGCCGAAGATCTGCTGAACCGGTGGGCCGCTACCGGCCATCTGCCGCACCGCTATGCCATCGTCGAGGTCTCTGCTGGGCTTGCTGCTGAGCAGCGCGCGCGCTTGATGCCGCTTGCCCGCCAACTAGGGGTGGCGGTTGAGTGGTGGTCGAGTCTGCCCGATTCGTTTGCTGCCGCAGCGGTGGCCAACGAGGTGCTTGACGTCTTGCCGGTCCATCTGGTCGGGACCCGTGGCGCGGAGACCTTTGAGCGCGGGGTGGTAGTCGATTACGCTAACCAGCGGTTCGCTTGGGCCGACCGGCCGATTACACCGCCAGCAGAGGCGGCGCTTGCCGGGATCGACCTGCCGCGCAGCAGCAGCAGCGAATACCTCACCGAAGTCGCCCCGGCGGTCCGCGCCTGGGTGGCCAGCGTGGCCGAGCGGTTGCAGCCCGGTTCGCGGCTCTTTCTGGCCGACTACGGTTATGCGCGACAAACGCTCTATGCCCCCTTTCGCTCGCGCGGGACGCTGCAGGGGTACTTCCGCCACCAGGTGGTTGACGACCCTCTGTGGGCGCCTGGCGCGATCGACTTGACGGCGTTTGTCGATTTTACTGCGGTGGTCGAGACGCTCACCGAGGCGGGGCTACAGGTGGTAACCTGGCAGCGGCAGGGGGAGTTTCTGCTTGCCCACGGCATCTTGGAGCGGCTTGCCGAACGGGCTGAACCGGGGAGCGCTGCCTACGTGCGGGCAGCGCGGGCGGTGAACCGGCTGATCATGCCGCATGAGATGGGCGAACTCTTTCAGGTGGTGGTAGCTGAGCTTTAGCAACCTTTCGCGATCGACGCCAGGCGAGCAGCGCGAATTGCCGTTACGATTTTTGCTGGGTCGTGGGCGTAGCGGCGGGCGATCGCCCCGGCGTCGACCCCTTTGGCTAGAGCCAGCGTGCTCTGCCATAGCGCGATGGTGGGTTGGTAGTCGACAACAAGCGGCGGGCGGCCAAGGGCGTCGCAGGCGCAGGCAGCAAGTAGCTGGGCAAACCGTTCCGGGCGGCGCAGCGCATCGCAGCGCTCAAGAAGCGCTAACCGGGTGGCAGGGCGCAGCCGTGCCCCTTGGTGGATCAGACCGTGTTCGCGGGCGGTGAGCCGGGAGAGTTCTCGGCAAGCGGCAGGGGCGGTCAAGCGACGGCTCACCGCTTCGGCAAGCCGCGCGCCGCGCGCCTCGTGGCCGTAGTGGTGGGGGAGTAGTTCCGTGGGCGTTGTCCCCTTGCCCAAGTCGTGAAGCAGCACGGCCCAGCGCACGGGAAGCGGCTCGTTGCGCTGCGCAGCCACCGCCAAGCAGGCAAGCAGGTGGGTGCCGACATCCCCCTCCGGGTGGTAGCGGGGCGGTTGCGGGATGCCAAAGAGGCGGTCGAGCTCGGGAATGAGCGCAGCAAGCGCCCCGCACGAGTGGAGCAGGGCGATCATCTGCTGCGGTGCTGGCTCCATCAGGCCGCGGGCTAGCTCCTGCCATACCCGCTCCGGCGAGAGCGTTGCCAGTTCGCCGCTCGCGGCAAGCTGCGCCATCAGCGTGCGCGTCTCTTCCGCTACGGTAAAGTGCGGCAGGCGCGCAGCAAAGCGGGCCACGCGCAGCACGCGCAGGGGGTCTTCGGTAAAGGCGGCGCTGACGTGGCGCAGCGTCCGGCTGGCCAGATCGCTGATGCCGCCGTAAGGGTCGATCAGCGTGCCATCAAGCGCTACCGCCATCGCGTTGATGGTTAGATCCCGGCGGACAAGGTCGGCCTGCAGCGTGACGTTTGGGGCGGTATAGAAGGTAAAGCCGCGGTAGCCGCGTCCGCTTTTGCGCTCGGTGCGGGCTAGCGCGTACTCTTCGTGGGTGAGGGGGTGGAGAAAGACAGGAAAGTCGCGCCCAACGGGTTGGAACCCGCGGGCAACGAGCGCTTCGGGGGTGGCCCCCACAACCACCCAGTCGCGGTCGTGCACGGGGCGGTTCAGGAGCGCATCGCGCACCGCTCCACCTACGACATAGACGGTCAGCCCAGCAACCAGTGGGTCAGGTTGGGTCAGGCCCAGTTGGGCGCGCAGCCAGGCGGGGTCGGGTTTGGCGGCCATCAAGCGGTGTGACGGCGGCGCCATTGAGGGTAGCGGCCGCGGTAGGTGTCGTGGGCGAGGTATTGCGGGGCGATCGCTTCGAGCGCGGTAGGCGTAAGACCAAAGGGGAGTGGGTCGCCCGAAACGGTGTTGGGCACCGTGAGCGAACGAAGGTTGTCGGGGGTGAGCGGCGGGTTGGGCAAAAGCGCCATCAGCCGGGCTTGGAAAAAGGCGAGCCAGTCAGGGAGCGCGACCACTGGCCGCGGGTGGCCGCTAAGCCGCGCTGCGTATTCGACCAGCTCTTTGAGCGTATAGACGCGCGGACCTCCCAGAGAGTAGGTCTGCCCTGCGCTGGCGGGCGTGGCCAGAGCCGTAAGAAGGGCCGTGACCACGTCGCCGACATAGACGGGTTGGAGCTGGGCGTGCGCTTTGCCGATTGGCAGAATCGGAAAGAGGGCGGCCAGGCGGGCAAAGAGGTTGAGAAAAGAGTCGCCTGGGCCGAAGATGACGCTTGGGCGAAGGAGCGTCCAGCGTGTCGTCTGCTGTCCCCCTGCTGCTTCGAAGGTGGTACGGATTGCAGCTTCCCCTGCTGCTTTGCTGCGCAGGTATTCAGATGGGGCGGTGGGCGAAGCGCCGTTGGCGCTGATATGGACGAAGTGGCCAACGTGGGCGGTGCGGCAGGCAGTGGCTAGCCGTTTGGGCCACTCGACATGGGCTTCGGCAAAATCGGGGCCAAAAGGGGCGCCAGAGCGCGAGTGGAGGATGCCAACAAGGTTCACGACCAGCTCTGCCCCGTCGAGCAGTTGGGTAAGGGTGGCGAGCGAGCGGTCAGGAAGTTCGATTACTTCAACAGTGGGCAGAAGAAGGAGCTCGCGGCCATTTTGCCAGCGGCGGGTAGGGACGATGACCCGCCAGCCGTTGGCAACGAGCCGGTTGGCAAGGTGGCGGCCGACAAACCCTGTGCCGCCAAAGAGAATGGCAGTTGGCATGGTTACCTCCGTTGCGTGGGATCGGGTGTTGGTGTCTCCGGGGTGGTATGCAGCCGTCCCCCCAGTTCGCTCAGGTGGGGGGTGGGGTCGTTGTAGGCAAGAAGCAGTTCGCTCAGTCGCTTCGGCTGGCCCAGGAGGTGGCTATAGATGACGGTGTTGGCCAGCACTTTGCGGATGTAGTCGCGTGTCTCATCGATCGGCAGCAGCTCAATGTAGCGTAGGGCGTCAAGAAGGGCAGCATCGCTACCGAGGTCGTGCCGTTGCCGAAGCCGGCCGATCCGGCCAGGTCCGGCGTTGTAGGCACCGGTGGCAAGCACTGGGTGGCCATCGAGCTGTTCGGTCATCAGCCGCAGGTAGGTGATGCCGTAGCGCAGGTTGGTGGCTGGTTCAAGGAGATGGTCTGGGCGGAATTGGCGTTCGTTCATCCGCTTGGCCAACCATTGGCCGGTGGCTGGCATCACTTGCATGAGCCCTAACGCTCCGCTTGAGGATCGGGCATCCTTGCGGAAGCGGCTCTCCTGGCGCATCACGCCGTAGGCCCAGGCGGGGTCAACCCCCTCGTTGTGGGCTGAGGTCAGTACCAGCGTGCGCCACGGGGTGGGGTAGCGCAGCGACCAGGCAGCGCGATCCTCACCTGCTTCCAGCAGCCGGATGGCCAGGTTGAACTGTCCGTCGTCGGCTAGGAGCGCCGCTGCCCCGCGGCGAAGAGCGGCCGCTGCCTCACCGCGCCACAAACGGCCAAGGAGATCAGTTTCGCGCTGGGCCTCAACCAGCCAGCCGCGCTGGGCAAGCGCCCGCAGCCGCGCAACTGCTGGGTGGCGGGCGGCCTGCTGGCGGGCGGTGGGGGGCAGCGGCGGCTCACCGCCGATCACCAGTGGTTGGCCAAGCAGCTCGCCGGCAAAGAGGCCAAAGAAGTCGTCGTGCTGGGCCAATTCGGCAAAGAGGGGACGGGCCGCAGATCCCTTGCCGAGCGCTTTGAGGGCCCAGGCGCGCCAGAAGCGCCAGGCGCGGTCGTTGCGTTCGTCTAAGGTGAGTGCATCGAGCGCACTCAGAAGCGCCGGCCAATCTTCAGCTGCAAGCGCAAGGCGCGCCTGCCAGTGGGTGGGGGTGGGCCAGACGAGACTTGCCGGGATCGCCTGGCGCCAGCTTGCCGCTTCGGGTTCGCCCCTTTTGGCGGCAGAGAGAAAAGCGGCGCGGGCAACCAGGGTGCGGAAGAGCTCCGGGAGTTGCTGCTGTTCGGCCCAGACGCGCCGGGGGTCATCGCGCGCCAGCGCCGCTAGGTCGTGGAGCTGCTTGCGGCTTGCCCCATCAAGCTTTAGCAACGGCTCCCAACTGCGCGCGGCCTCAGTTCCCCGCTCAAAGAGCGTGGCAAAATAGCGTTCGATCACCATTGCCGAGGTGATCAGCCCGCGGTCGAGCGCCGTCTGGAAAAATTCGGTGCACGCCTCGTTGCTCTGGCTTAGGTTCATCAACAGCCGTTGCGCCGTGTGCGGACGGGGCGGGCCGCCGGCGCTGCGGACCAGTTCGGTGTGGGCAAGCCAGCAGCGCGTAGTCGAGTCGTGGCTGGCCAGTGTGGTGAGGTGTTCATAGGCTTCATCCCAGTCACCGCGGTTCATCGCCCGCTGAGCCAGCGCACGGCGCACCCGTTCGCCGGGATCCGTGCCGCGGTGTTCCGCAAGAAAACGGTCAACTGCCAGTGGGTCGAGCGTGGGATCGTCGCGTAGGATTTGCAGGGTCAGCCGCCACGCGGTCACGGTAGCTGCAAGCGGGTCGTGGCGGGTGCGCGGTTCTAGGGCAATGAGCGCTGCAAGATCGCCGCGGGCAAAGGCGGCGCGTGCTTCCAACACCGGGTCGCTGGCTGGCGCAGCAGCCTTGGGGGCGGCGCGCGCCGCAGTGAGCTGGGCAGCACTGCTTGGCCCACCGGCTAGGAAGAAGAGGGCAACCAAGAGCAGCCATCCGGTGCGCGAGCGGCCGGGTACCGCTAAGGAGCGTAAGACGTTCATGACTGCAATTCTACTGGAAGAGACGAACCGCCGTGCTTTGTTGCGCCAGCAGCTTCTGGCTGCGCGGCGGGCGATGGCCCAAGAGGTGTGGCAGGCGCGCAACGCGGCTTTGGTGGCGGCGCTGGGCAAGTGGTTCGCTGCCTGGCGGGGGCAGATTCCCGCTGGGGTTGCACCGTGGATCGGCCTCTATTGGCCGATGAAAAACGAACCCGATGTGCGCCCCCTCTTTGCCGATTGGCCCAACCGGGCGCTGCCGGCGGCGGTAGCGCCGCATACGCCGCTCTCTTTTCGCCCGTGGCGTGCCGATGGGGCGATGACCAAAGATTGCTATGGTATTCCGACTCCGGCTACCGCTGAGGTAGTGCAGCCGGATCTTGTGATCGTGCCGCTCCTTGGCTTTACCCGTACCGGTTTTCGGTTAGGCTACGGCGGGGGGTTTTACGATCGGACGCTTTCGTTGTGGCGCAGCCAAGGGTGGCGCGGAACCACCGTCGGGGTTGGCTTTGCAGATGCCGAGGTGGCCGATTTTACGCCGGCGCCGCACGATGTACCGCTTGACGTCGTGGTTACCGAGTTAGGGGTCTATTCCGGGCAGGGGTAGTGGAGTTAGCCCGCATCGGCGCCTAAGGGCAACCGCTATGCAGGGAGCCCCGCTGACCGGCAGCTCTTTGCGGCACTAGGCCGAACCAGCGGCCAGGAAGAAGCGGTAGGCGGGGTTCTCGGTCTCTTCGACCCAGGCGTAGCCAAGGCGGTCGAGGAACGCCTGGAATTCGTCGTTCTCTTCCGGGGGTACCTGCATTCCGGCCAGCACCCGGCCGTAGTCAGAGCCGTGGTTGCGGTAGTGAAAGAGGCTGATGTTCCAGTCAGAGCGCAGTTCGGAAAGAAATTTGAGCAGCGCGCCTGGCCGCTCAGGAAAGATGAACCGATAGATCCGCTCGTGGCGCACCTGTGGGGCGTGTCCGCCAACCATATAGCGGACATGGGTTTTGGCCAGTTCGTTGTCGGTAAGGTCTACTGCGCGTAGCCCGGCTTGGGCCAGCGTATCGATGAGCTCGGCGACTTCGCGCCGATCGTGGATGGTGACGCCGACAAAGATATGCGCTTCGTTCGGGTCGGCGTAGCGGTAGTTAAATTCGGTAATGTTGCGCGGGCCTAGGAGTTGGATGAAGGCGCGGAACGACCCAGGGCGCTCGGGGATGGTCACGGCCAGTACCGCTTCGCGCTCCTCGCCCAGTTCGGCACGTTCGGCAACAAAGCGCAACCGGTCAAAGTTGATGTTGGCGCCCGAAGCCACTGCAATCAGGGTGCGGTCGCGCACGCGGTGCTGGCGCACCCATGCCTTGAGTCCTGCCACCGCCAGCGCGCCAGCCGGCTCGAGAACGGCGCGTGTCTCTTCAAAGACATCTTTGATCGCTGCGCAGATCTCGTCGTTGCTGACCACAATGATCTCATCGACGTAGCGCTGGCAGAGCCGGAAGGTCTCTTCACCTACCTGTTTGACCGCAGCACCGTCGGCAAAAAGACCTACTTGATCCAGTACGATCCGCCGGCCAGCAGCAAGTGATTGGGCCATCGCGTCGGCCTCTTCGGCCTCGACGCCGATCACCTTGATGTCTGGGCGCAGCGCTTTGAGATAGGCGGCTACGCCGGCGATCAACCCGCCTCCGCCCACGCAGCAGAAAACGGCATCGAGCGGTTCGGGGTGTTGGCGCAGCAGCTCCATGCCGATCGTCCCTTGACCGGCGATTACGTCGGGGTCATCGAAGGGATGGACGAAGGTGAGCTGCTCCTCGTTGGCCAGCCGCAGCGCGTAGGTGAAGGCGTCTGAATAGGATTCGCCAGCAAGCACTACCTCGCCGCCGCGCGCGCGCACCGCTTCGACCTTGATAAGCGGCGTGGTGGTGGGCATGACGATCACCGCGCGTACAGCCATGCCGCGCAGTTCTGCTACCCGGCGCGCGGCCAGCGCCACCCCCTGGGCATGGTTGCCTGCGCTGGCACAGATGACGCCGCGGGCAAGCTGGTCGCGCGAGAGATGGACGATCTTGTTGTAGGCGCCGCGCAGTTTGAAGCTAAAGACGGGCTGGAGGTCTTCGCGCTTTAGGAAGATCTGGTTGCCGGTGCGTCGGCTCAGTTGCGGGGCAAATTGCAAAGGGGTCTCGATCGCGACGTCATAGACGCGGGCGGTGAGGATCCGTTTAAGGTATTGGGTGGCATCACTCATGGCGCGGTTCTGGGTAAGAGGCAGAAGAGGAACGGGCAGCATCTTCAGCAAGGAGTGCCTCGTGGCGGGCAAGGAACTCCTGGGTGGAATCGATGCCGCGCAGTTTCAGGATGAAGTTGCGCACCGCCGCTTCAAGAAGCACGGCCATGTTGCGACCAGAGGCAACCGGCAGGGTGACCCGGGGAATGGCAACGCCAAGGATCTCCTGGCGCTCTTCCTCGATCTTTAGCCGCGGCAGCGGCATCGCATCGGGGGAGAGGCGGCGCAGGTGGGTGATCAGCCGCAGCCGGATCTTGCGGCGAACAGCCGTTTCGCCAAAGATGGTGCGGATATCAAGAAGCCCCAGCCCACGCACCTCTAGGTAGTTCTGCAGCAGCGGCGGGCAGCGCCCTTCAAGCTCGACAGGGGAGATGCGGGCTACCTCTACGGCGTCGTCGGCTACCAACCCGTGGCCGCGGGTGACCAGCTCCAGGGCAAGTTCCGATTTGCCCGTGCCGGCATCACCGGTGATCAGCACCCCCACCCCCAGGACATCCATCAGCACGCCATGAAGAATCGTCCGTTCAGCAAGCTGCCGGGCGATCTTGAGGCGAAAGCGGTCGATCACTTCGGCCGCTGGCCGGGGGGAGGTGAGAAGGGCGATCGCCGCGCTCTGGCACAGCGCGGCAAGTTCTGCCGGAACGGGGGCGCCATCAGCAACGACGATCGCCGGCGGCTGGGCGGCGACGATCTCGCGCAGGATGGCGGTGACCTTCTCCGGAGGTTGCCGGGCGGCCCAGGCGAGTTCAGTCTTGCCAATCACCTGGAGCCGTCCAGGGTGGATCAGGTTGAGGTGGCCAACGAGGTCGGCTGGCCAGATGTACGCCTCCACCACCCGCACCGTACGCTCCAGCGAACCGGTAATGTGGGTGAGCGCCAGCGGTTCGGCAAGTGCCGCTACCAGCATGGCTACCGAGGTTTCGCGGACAGTCATTGGGCGCCGATCAGACCAAATGGCCCCTTAGACGCGCAGTGCGGCCAGAGCTGCCGCTGCATCGGGAGCAGCCTGCAGCGCTGCCCGCACCTCGGGGTGGCTCAACCGTTCGGCCAGTTCTGAGAGGATCTGCAGGTGCAGGTCAGTGGCCTGTTCGGGAACGAGCAGCGCTACTACCAGTTGCACCGGTTTGCCGTCCAGAGCATCGAACGGAACCGGTTGGGCAAGCCGCAGGAAGGCCAAGCGGGGCTGGGTCAGACCGGGAATGCGGGCGTGGGGAATCGCGATCCCTTCGCCCAGACCGGTGGAGCCGAGCCGCTCGCGCTCGAGCAACGCCTGAAAGAGGCGGTTGGCGGAAAAGCCTTCAGGAACGAAGGCTTCGGCGATCTGCTCAAGCACCCGCTTCTTGCTCCCTGCTGAAACATCGAGCGCCACGTGGGCAGTGGCGAGCAGGGGGGTGAGCGCGTTCATCGATCAGTGGGCGGAGTTGCCGTGGTGGTTGGTAACGATCTCTTTGTGCTTGCGCACTTGCCGGTCGAGTTTGTCAATGAGCGCATCGATCGCTGCGTAGAGCTGGTCACCGGTTGCTTCGGCGTGCAGGTCTTTTCCTTTGACGTGCAGCGTGCATTCGGCTTTTTGCTCATGCTTTTCCACCGAAAGAATCACGTGCGCGGAGGTGACGTGGTCGAAATGGCGAACAACATGGTCGAGCTTTCCCCGAACATATTGGTCCAGGGCTTCGGTCACTTCGACGTGGCGTCCGGTGATCGTGAGGTTCATGCGTACCAGCTCCTATGATAAACGCCGCCGCAATGCGGCAGGGGGAATCGACAAAGCATCCCGGTATTTTGCCACGGTTCGCCGGGCAATCACAATGCCTTCGGCAGCCAAACGGGCAACGATTTCGCTATCGGAGAGGGGCTTGTCGGGTGATTCGCTGGCGATGAGCGCCGCAATGCGGCTTTTGATCGCTGCATTCGAGGTAGCTGCTCCGCTTTCGGTGGTAAGCCGCGCGGTAAAAAAGTGCTTAAGTGGCACCACCCCTTTGGGGGTAAGCATCGTCTTGCCGGCGATGGTGCGCGAGACGGTCGATTCATGAAGCGCTACTGCTTCGGCGATCTCGCGCAGGGTCAGCGGTGCCAGGGCGCTGTCGCCTTCAACGAAGAAGCGGTGTTGGCGATCAACGATTGCTTGGCCAACGCGCAGCAGCGTGATCGCTCGCTGTTCCAGGTGCTTGACAAACTGCTTGGCTTCGGTAAGGAGCTGCCGCCACTCAGCAGAGCTTTTGCGCCCGATCTGGTCGTGGTAGTAGGGGGCAACCACCACCCGCGGGTAGGCGGCAGGGTTGAGCGCCACGCGCCAGCCAGCAGCGTCGGGAACGATCAGGAGGTCGGGAAGGATCGTCTGGGCAGTAGTGCGGGCAAAGGGTCGGCCAGGTTTGGGGTCGAGCCGTTCGATAAGGGCTACCGCCCCCTTGAGATCGTCGGGACCGACCGCGAGCACCCTAGAGAGCGTCGCATAGTCGTGGCGGGCAAGAAGGGCCAGATGGTCGCGGACGATTGCCTCAGCCAAGGCGCGTTGAGGGCTCTGCGGGTGTTCAGCAAGTTGCAACAGCAGACATTCAGCCAGCGAGCGGGCGCCTACCCCGGTGGGTTCAAGCCGCTGGACGATCTCGAGCGCTTGGGCCAGCGCCGCCTCGTCGGCAGGGGGATCGACCCAGGTGGCCAGCTCGGCAAGGGGGGTGGTCAGGTAGCCGTTTTCATCAAGCGCTTCGATGACCAGAGCAACAAGCGGGCGCAGCGCCTCATCCATCGAGGTGAGGGCTGCTTGGCGGTGGAGGTGGTCGGTAAGCCCTTCGCTGTCGGCGATTAGGGAAAAGGGGTCGTTTGGCTCATCTTCGCCCCAGCTGCGGCCAGAGCTCTCCCAGTAGGCCGATGCGTCGGCGGCAAAGGGGGGGAGTTCCTCTTCGGCGCTATTGGAAGGGTCGTTCGAGGATCTGTCTGCCGCTTCGGGTTCGACAGGGGGGGACGCGGCAACGAGGGGGGTGGCACCCTCGAGCTCCTCGTCCAGAATGAGCAGTGGGTTTTTGGCCAGCGCTTCGTCGATCGCCTGGCGCAAATCGGCAGCGGGCAGGGCAAGAAGCTGCAGCGCCTGTTCCAGCTGCGGGGAGAGGGTCAGCGTCTGCTGCGCCTTCAGCGCAAGCCCGGTGCTCAGGGTCATAGCCGGAACTGTTCGCCCAGATAGACGCGGCGAACGTCAGGGTGGGCGACGATCTGCTGCGGGGTTCCCGCGGCAATAACGCGACCTTCGGCCAGGATCGCCGCGTGGTGGCAGATCCCTAAGGTTTCGCGGACGTTGTGGTCGGTGATCAACACCGAGACACCGCTCGACTGTAGGTGGCGGATGATCCGCTGGATTTCGCTCACCGCGATTGGGTCGACGCCGGCGAAGGGTTCGTCGAGCAGAATCAGTTTTGGTTCCAGCGCCAGCGCCCGAGCGATCTCGAGCCGCCGCCGCTCGCCGCCCGAGAGAGCGACGCTGGGCTGGTCAGCAAGGTGGGCGATCCCCAGCTCTTCTAAGAGCGCCGTTTCGCGCCGCGCCCGTTCTTTTGCCGGCACGCCGTGGAGTTCGAGGACGGCGCGCAGGTTCTCGCGCACGGTGAGCTGGCGAAAGATGCTCGCCTCTTGCGGCAAGTAGGCCATGCCGCAACGGGCGCGGCGGTGGATCGGTAGGTGGGTGATCTCCTCGCCGGCAAGCACGATCCGGCCGGCGTCGGCGCGGATCAGACCGACGATCATGTAGAAACAGGTGGTTTTCCCCGCCCCGTTCGGGCCAAAGAGTCCGACGATCTCGCCAGGGCCGACAGCAAACGACACCCCATCGACCACGATGCGCGGGCCAAACCGTTTGACCAGGTCGGTAACCGTTAGAAGCATTCGCGCGATTCTCCCGGAAAGTCGGGGTCGTCAAGAAGGGCGCGGATCGTCTCCCACGAAAAGCCCCGGGCAGCCAGGTATCGGGCTTGCCGCTGCCATTGACGCGGATCGGTGGGCGGGGCGGCAAATTTGCGCTGCCAGAGGCGCATGGCGCGCTGCCGTTCGTCCCCTTGCTCCTGAGCCACTTCGGTAAGCGTTGCCGCGATCGTCTCCTCGGCCACACCGCGGGCCGAGAGGCGGTGGACGATGGCTCGGTCGCCATGGCGGTTGGCCAGGCGGCTGGCGGCAAGCCGCGCTGCGCGGGTCTCATCGAGTAACCCGAGCGCTTGCGCCCGTTGAAGCGTGGCGGCGATCGCTGCTTCGCTATAGCCGCGCCGGGATAGGGCTGCGGCAAGCTCCTGGGGGGTCATCTCGCGGCGGGCCATGAGGCGCAGCGCCACAGACCAGGGTGAAGGGGGATCGGTGCGCTCAACCATTGGCGTCGATCAGGCAGGTGGCAGCGTCTCGCCAGCACCAGCTGCCGCGGAAGCGGGGGCCGCTATGCCCTCCTCAACGCTGAAGGCGGGCAGCGGTGGCAGGCCGACGGCGGCGCGGATTCGGTTTTCGATGGTGCGGGCAAGGGCCGGCTGCGCGCGCAGCAGCTCGCGGGCGTTGTCCTTTCCCTGCCCAAGCCGCTGCCCCTCGTATGCGTACCAAGCGCCGGTCTTTTCGATGATCTTGTAGGCGACCCCCAGATCGATGATCTCCCCTTCGCGTGAGATCCCCTCGCCGTAAAGGATATCGAACGCCGCCTCCTTAAACGGCGGGGCAACCTTGTTTTTGACGACCTTGACCCGCGTCTCGGAACCGAGCACCTCCTCCCCTTTTTTGATCGTGCCGGTCTTGCGGATGTCCATGCGTACGCTGGCGTAGAACTTCAGGGCGTTGCCGCCAGTGGTTGTTTCGGGGTTGCCGAACATCACCCCGATCTTCATGCGGATCTGGTTGATGAAGATGACCATCGTGTTGGTGCGGGCGATACTCGCGGTGAGTTTGCGCAGCGCCTGGCTCATCAACCGGGCCTGTAAGCCAGGGAGCGCATCCCCCATCTCCCCCTCAATTTCGGCTTTGGGGGTGAGCGCGGCCACCGAGTCGATCACGATCACGTCGACCCCACCGGAGCGCACAAGCATGTCGGCGATCTCCAGCGCCTGTTCGCCAGTGTCGGGCTGCGAGATGAGCAGCTCGTCGACTTCGACGCCGAGCTTGCGGGCATACTGGACGTCAAGGGCGTGTTCGGCGTCGATGAAGGCGGCCACACCGCCCAGCTTTTGCGCTTCGGCGATGACATGTAGCGTCAGCGTCGTCTTTCCCGACGACTCCGGCCCGTAGATTTCGATGACCCGTCCGCGCGGCAAGCCACCGATCCCCAGCGCAATATCGAGCCCAAGCGAGCCGGTGGAGATCGTTTCGATGTTGCGCTCAACCTGCTCTTGCCCCAGGCTCATCACCGCCCCTTTGCCGAACTGCCGTTCGATCTGAGCAAGCGCTGCCTGCAGCGCTTTTCGTTTCTCCTCGTTCATGGGGGACCTTTCGGGTGTTGTCGGTAACAGCCCATTTTACCCAAATTTGCCCTGCCGGTGTGGCTCTGTGCTATTGACTTGCTGGTCATTTGTCGGGATAATCGTCTGGCATCGCGAAGGAGCGCGCAGATGGGCAGAGGTCGGCAGCAAAGCGGCGTAGGGAGAGCGGTTTGGCGCGCAGCGCTCGCCTTGCTCTTGATGGGGGCGGCGCTTACCCTTTCGGCGCAGCAGAGCGGAGGTGGGCCAGCGGGCAGCAACCCCGATAAAGGAGCAGGCAAAGAAGCGCCGCCACCAGTGGTGGTTGTCGCGCCGGTGGTGCGCGAAACGGTGGTTGTCGAACAGCAGATACCGGGGCGGCTTGCCGCAAGCCGCAAAGCAGAGGTGCGTGCCCGGGTTGAAGGGATCGTCGAACGGATCCGCTACCGCGAAGGAAGCGACGTGGCTGCCGGAACGGTGCTTTTTGAACTCGATGATCGCCCTTACCGGGCGGCGTTGGTTGCAGCAGAGGCGGGGCTTGCCCAGCGGCGCGCCGAACTGCGCCGCCAGGAGCGGCTGGTGAAGGAGGGGTTTGCTGCTGAGCAGACGCTGGAGGTGGCCCGTGCCAACCTGGCGGCGGCCGAAGCGCAGCGCACCCAGGCAGCACTCAACCTGGAATATGCCCGCGTAGCGGCTCCGATTGCTGGTCGCGCCGGGCGGGCTCTGGTCACCGAGGGGGCGCTGGTGGGGCGCGGAGAGGCAACACTCCTTACTACCGTTGAGGTGCTTGACCCGATCCATGCCCTGGTTACCGAGCCCATTACCCAGTGGCAGGCACGTCAGCAGCTTGCGGGCAGCATTCCGGCGCCGCGCCTGATGCTGGGCGAAGGGGAAAGTGGGCAGGGGGTAACCGGAGCGTGGGTGGTGAGCGACGCGGCTGTTGATCCGGCCACCGGCACAGTGACCAGCAAACTGGCCTTTCCCAACCCAGAACGGCGCTGGTTGCCGGGGATGTTCGTCAAAGTGCGTGTGGCGGTTGCCCGCAGCGAAGCGGTGCTCATCCCGCAGCAGGCGGTGGTGTCCAACACCAACGGCCTCTTTGTCTGGGTGGTGTCTGACGGTCAGGCCCGGATGCGCCCGGTGACTCTGGGGGGATGGGCAGGCGAACGGGTGGTGGTGACCAGCGGGCTCTCAGAGGGGGAGCTGGTGGTCGTTTCCGGGCAACGGCAGCTGCGTCCCCCCGGTGGTCCAGTGGCAGTGAAGGGGTAGCCGATGGCCCGTTTTTTCATCGACCGGCCGGTTTTTGCCGCGGTCATTGCCCTGCTCCTTCTGCTTGCTGGGGGGCTAGCGCTGACCCAGCTCCCAGTCTCCCAATACCCAGCGGTTGCTCCGCCGCAGGTGGCATTTACTACCGTCTATCCCGGCGCGTCACCCAAGACAATTGAAGACAATGTCCTCAAGATCCTTGAGCAGGAGATGAACGGGATCGAGCGGTTGCTCTACATGGAGACGAGCGCCGAGTTGGGCCGGGGGACGCTGACCTTGACCTTTGAGCCGGGCACCAACGCTGAACTGGCTAGCGTCGAAGCGCAGAACCGCTATCGGCGCATCGAGGCGCGCCTTCCTGACGAGGTCAGAGCGCGCGGGGTGACGGTGACTAAGCCGCAGCGCAACTGGTTGATGATCGTTTCGCTCTACGCCCCGGATGGGGGGTATGACGCAGTAGCTTTGGGCTCGATCGCTGCGGAGCAAGTGCTCGACCCGTTGCGTCGAGTGCCGGGAGTGGGTGAGGCGGTTCTCTTTGGCACCGAGTATTCGCTGCGCATCTGGCTCGACCCCGACCGGCTGCACGCCTATGGGTTGACCCCAGCCGAAGTGGCCAAGGCGGTCAAAGCACAGAACGTCGACCTGGCCCTGGGCGAGATCGGCCGCTTGCCAGCCGAACCGGGTCAGAAGATCGCGGCGATCCTGACTGCTCCGGGGAAACTTGCCACCCCCGAGCAGTTCCGGGCAATCCTAGTCAAGACGCAACCCAATGGCGCACAGGTGCGTTTGGGCGATGTCGCGCAGGTTGAACTGGGCGCTGAGAGTTACGAGGTCTTTGCCCGACTCAACCAAGCGGCTAACGCGGCGATTGGCATCCGCACCGCCCCTGGCGCCAACGCTCTGGAGGTGGCCCAGGCGGTCAAGAGACGGATGGGCGAACTCGAACCCTTCCTGCCTAAAGGTGTAGCTTGGGATGCTCCCTACGATACCAGCCGCTTTATTGAGCTCTCGATTCGTGAGGTGGTCAAGACGCTGATCGAAGCGGTTTGTCTCGTCTTCTTGGTGATGTGGCTCTTTCTGGGCAATCTGCGTGCCACCCTGATCCCGATGGCCACCGTGCCAGTGGCCCTTGCCGGGGCCCTTGCCGTGTTGTGGCTTCTGGGCTATTCGATCAACGTGCTGACCCTTTTTGCCATGGTGCTGGCAATCGGCATTCTGGTCGATGATGCGATTATCGTTGTCGAAAACGTTGAACGGCATATCAGTGAAGAGGGGCTGGCCCCGCGCCAGGCTACCGTAAGGGCAATGGATGAGATCACCGGTGCAGTAGTCGGGGTGTCGGCAGCGCTCACCGCCGTCTTTGCCCCGCTGCTCTTCTTTGGCGGGTCGGTAGGGGTGATCTATCGGCAGTTTGCCGTGACACTGATTGCTACGATGCTTTTTTCTGCCTTTCTGGCCCTGTCGCTGGCCCCAGCGCTTGCTGCCTCGTTCCTGCGCCCAGCAGCGCACCACCAGCAGCGCTGGTTCGATCGCCTCTTTGCTGCGCTGCGCGACCGCTATGGGACGGCAACCGCCGCGATCGTGGTGCGGCCAATTCGCTGGCTGCTCCTCTACGCTGCGGTCGTGGTGGCCGCAGGCTGGCTTTTTGTCCGACTTCCCTCCGCTTTTCTTCCCGATGAGGATCAGGGGTACGTGATCGCAGTGGTTCAGTTGCCGGGTGGCGCTACGGCCGAACGGACCGAGTCGGTGCTTGCCGAAGTTGAACGCTTTTTCCTGGCCCAACCTGAGGTGGCTAAGGTGATTGGGGTAAGAGGTTTCTCCTTCTTTGGCCGCGGCCAGAACAGCGCGCTTGCTTTTGTTCCGCTCAAGGATTGGCGCGATCGGCCAACCCCGGCGCAGAGCGCCCAGGCGCTGGTTGCCCGCACCTTCCGCGAACTGGCGCCGCGCCTTCCCGACGCGCTGGTGGTGGCAGTCAACCCACCGCCTATTCCCGAGCTGGGCGCAGTCGGGGGGTTCGACTTCCGTTTGCTCGACCGCACCGGGTTAGAGCGTGCTGGCCTGACTGAGGTGCGTAACCGGTTACTGGCGGCTGCAACAAAGGATCGCCGCCTTTTCGGCGTACGCCCAGAGGGACAGGAACCAGCGCCGGCGCTGCAGATTCAGCTTGATCGCGAACGGGCTGCCGTCTTCGGGATCGACCAGGCAACGCTCAACGAGACGCTGGCGATGACTTTGGGAACCGCCTACCTCAACGACTTCCTGATGCAGGGGCGGGTGCGGAAAGTACAGATGAGCGTGGCGGCACCGTGGACGACCAGCCCTGAACGGTTGCTCACCCTACCGATTCGCGGCCAAAACGGCCAGATCGTGCCGCTTGCAGCGATTGCTACCACCCAGTGGTACGTGGAGCCGCCGCGTCTTGACCGCTTCAACGGTTTGCCTTCGGTCAGGATCGGTGGCCAGGCGGCAGCGGGGGTTGCTTCAGGCGAGGCGATGGCGGCACTTGCCACCATCGCCCAGCAGCTTCTGCCGCCTGGGTATGACTTTGCCTGGGCTACTACCTCGCTGGAGGAGGCGCGCGCCGGCAGCCAAGCGCCGCTCCTTTTTGCTCTGGCCATTTTGGTAGTTTTCCTTGCCCTTGCCGCGCTCTACGAAAGTTGGCGCACGCCCGTGGCGATTCTGCTCATCGTTCCGTTTGGCGTGCTGGGCGCGGCAGCCGCGGTGGCTTGGCGCGGTCTGCCCAACGACGTCTTTTTTAAGGTTGGGCTGATCGTCATGATCGGGCTTGCTGCAAAAAACGCCATTCTGATCGCCGAATTTGCCCGGCAGCAGGAGGTGGCTGGGCGGGAGCGGGTGGCGGCGGTGGTCGAGGCAGCGCGTCTGCGGCTGCGTCCGATTCTGATGACCTCGCTTACCTTTCTTCTTGCCGCGGTGCCGCTTGCGATCTCCACCGGGGCGGGCGCAGCCAGCCGTCAAGCAGTGGGCACCGGCGTCGTTGGCGGGATGCTCGCTGCTACCTTCCTAGCCATCTTCTGGGTGCCGCTCTTTTACCGGTTGGTGGCGCCGCGCCCCAGCCAGGTGGCGGCAAATTCGTTGGCCGGCACCGGTCGCCTATAGAACCACCCTTGGTGGATCAGTGTGGGGAAGGGGGCGAGTGCGGCAACGCAAGCGGCGTTCTCTACCCCTTCGGCCACCACGCGAGTGGCCGTGGCCACAACGTTCCAGCGAATAGCTGGATCGGTGCGTTGGCTGGCCCACTGCAGAAGATGGTAGGGGGGAAAGGGGTGTAAGCTCACGATTAGCGGCGGAGGCGGGGCGCAGCCGGGCAGCAGGACGAGGCCTGTTCCCGCCAGAGCGCTCAGCACGGCGCGGCGGCGCACAGCAAAGAAGAAGGAGCGCATCGGGGTGGGGGGATCAGAAACATCGAGTCAGATGAAGGCGATTATAACCACTGAGTGAGCGGTGGTAACAAGGGCACCTCAGTATAGAAGCCACGACGCGCGTTTCTCCTTCCATTGGGCTTCGTCGCGGGCAGCGAGCCCCTCCAGATCGGCTGGGGTTGCGCTGGGGTCCTCCACCCACGCGCGCAGCCGTGGGCCGCCCGCGATCAGATCGATCGCCAATCGCTCGGTTTCGAATTCATAGGGGAAGATCCGCCAGAGCGGCGTTTCTGGCCAGAGGCGGCGGATCGCTTTCAACGCCAGCGCTACCAGCCGCCAAGGATGGAAGCGGTTGGGGTCATAGACCGGCGGTTCGGTGTGGATCATCAGTCCGCCACAGCGCTGCCCAGTATGTTTGTGAAAAGTCGGTTCAAACCAGAAGGGGCGCAGTGCGCAACCCTCTAGCCACGCTGGGGCCAGGCGGGCCATTTCGGTGAGCAGGCGCTCTGGGTCGAGCCACGGCGCCCCGAGTGACTCAAGCGGGCGGGTGGTCCCGCGTCCCTCTGAGAGGGTGGTTCCTTCCAGCATCACGGTGCCGGGGTAACAGCGCGCCCGGCGTGGGGGCGTTTGGGCTAGGGGGGATCCAGATGTGGGTGGTCAGCGGCCAGCCGAAACCGGGTGCAGCGTCGGGATACCAACCGGCCAGCGGGACGACCGTGAGCGACAGGTCCAGGTTGCCCACACTGGCCAACCAGCGTGCCGCTTCGCCCAGGGTGAGACCGTGGCGCATCGGGCAGGGGCCAGCGCCAACAAAGCTCTCCCATCCCGGTTCAAGCAGCAATCCCTCTACCGTCCGGCCAATGGGATTGGGCCGATCGAGTACCCACACTTCCAGGCCAACCTCTGCTGCTGCTTCAAGCACGTAGCTAAGTGTGGTGAGATAGGTATAGACGCGGCAGCCAATGTCTTGGAGGTCAATAAGCAGCAAGTCCCCGTGGGCAAGCTGGCTGGCTGTGGGCCGCAGCCGTTCGCCGTAAAGGCTGAAGACGGGGATGCCAAGGGTTGGGTCGGTCTCGTCGGCAGAAAAGACCATGTTGTCCTGCTTGTCGCCGCGTGCGCCGTGCTGCGGGCCAAAGAGGGCGGTGAGCCTGGCACCCACCGTTGGAAGCCAGGCAGCGAGTGCTGCTGCCGCGTGGGTGAGCGGCGGAAAGGGGGCAGCCGGCCCGACGACCGCCGCCGGGTGAGTGAGGAGCATGATGCGCCGACCGGCAAGCTGTCTGCCCCATTCGCGTTCGGTCACTAACCGATCAAGGCCGCAGCAAAGCGTCATTAGGGGGTACTAGCCGCTTCCTTCGCAGACAAACGGAAGCTGAGCGGCGTTGACAAGCGCCATCGTCTCTGGCCCCAAGGCCATCGCGTAGATCTTGTGCCGGGTGAGAAAGGCGACCTCGTTGGGTTGCAGGGAAAAGGAGGCAAAGATGGGAATTACCCGCCGCCCCTGCCACTCAGGGAAGTAGTCCCACACGGCGCCACTTGCCAACCACTTAGCAAAGCCAGTGAGGTATTCAGAACGGACAGTGGCTTTGACTTCGACAATAACGAGGTGACCCGGCCAGGCAGCGACAACATCGAATTCGCGCAGCGTGCCCTTTTCCTGGTGGCGTTTTTTGATCCGTTGACCAAGGAATTCCCATGCCGTTTCGTCTGGGGCACCGAAGTGTAGGCTGGAAAGCCGCGGTATGTTGGGATAGACAAGGTCTTCGGTGATCGTGCCGAGTTTGCGCGCCATGTCGCCCCACTGCTGGTTCATCTTGCCGATGGCGCGATCTACCTCCTTGCGCAGCTCCTGGCGGAAGCGTTCGGTGGCTTGGGTAAGTTCGGTGTGCAGGTTCGCACGCAGTTGCTCGTGGAACTGGCGATTGCTCTCAGCCAGTTCGGCGCGCAGCTCCTGGCGGAAGCGTTCGTTGGCCTCAGCGAGTTCGGCGCGCAGCTCCTGGCGGAAGCGCTCGTTGGCTTCGGTAAGTTCGGCGCGCAGCTCCTGGCGGAAGCGCTCGTTGGCTTCGGTAAGTTCGGTGTGCAGATTGGCACGCAGTTGCTCGTGGAACTGGCGATTGCTCTCAGCCAGTTCGGCGCGCAGCTCCTGGCGGAAGCGTTCGTTGGCTTCAGCGAGTTCGGTGTGCAGATTGGCACGCAGTTGCTCGTGGAACTGGCGATTGCTCTCAGCTAGTTCGG
>Ga0308407_1000107_pt1 | contig 72538 bp, 70 predicted proteins | sample HotsprSampleMSe2_FD_203476 | JGI IMG/M metagenome (GOLD analysis project Ga0308407, IMG submission 203476) | Hot spring phototrophic mat microbial communities from Mushroom Spring, Yellowstone National Park, Wyoming, United States - 20060911_MSe2 ...
CGCAAACTGGCCGACTGGCTGGTCTTCTACAACGCCGAGCGCCCCCACCATTCCCTCAGCCAGCAATCTCCGTTATCATTCCTCCTGAAAGATCAACCCGAGTGCCAAAGGTACTGGACCCATACAAACCATTGACAGCGGAAGAAAAAGGGCGTATCGTCCAGCTTGTGTCGCCCGTTGCGACGGTGTGGCACGAGCAAAGAGGGGCTCTGCCCTAGTTTCAATGAAGTAAGTAAGGAAGTAAAGCATGGCAACTGGTACTGTGAAGTGGTTTAACGATTCCAAGGGTTTTGGTTTTATTACCCCAGACGATGGCGGAGACGACCTCTTTGCCCATTTCTCGTCGATCAATATGCCCGGCTTCAAGACCCTCAAAGAGGGCGAGCGCGTCAGCTTCGAGGTGACGCAAGGCCCCAAGGGCAAGCAGGCATCGAACATCCAGAAGATCTGAGTCAATCTCAGCGCTCGCTGCAACAAAAAACCGCCTTTTGGGCGGTTTTTTGTTTTGAACTTTCACTTTAGCTTCGTTTCTTTGTAAAGGACGTGCTTGCGGGCTTTCGGGTCGTACTTCATCAATTCCAGCTTGCCTGGGGTTGTCTTCTTGTTTTTGGAAGTGGTGTAGAAGTGACCGGTGCCGGCGGTCGACTCGAGCTTGATCTTTTCGCGGGCCGCTTTTGCCATGACTCCTCCTGGTTAGATCTTCTCGCCACGGGCGCGCAGCTCGGCAAGGACGGCGTCGATGCCCTTCTTGTCGATGGTGCGCAGCGCAGCATTGGTAACGCGCAGACGAACCCAGCGATTTTCCGCCTCGCTCCAAAATCGGCGATAATGGAGGTTAGGCAGGAAACGACGCTTCGTTTTGACATTGGAGTGGGAGACGTTGTGTCCCACCGTGGGGCGTTTGCCCGTCACGTGACAGACGCGAGCCATCGAGTTGCTCCTCAAATTCCGACGAAACAGTAAATGTACCACAGCCATACCCTTCAAGGCAAGGTAGAGGGCGGGGGTAACCACCCCGCTTCGACGAACGAGCGCACGCCCGTCTGGGTGACGAGAAAGTGGTCGAGTAGGCGCACGTCGATCAATTGCAGTGCCTGGCCGAGCGCGTGGGTGATCGCCAGGTCAGCACTGCTCGGTTCTAGGTGGCCGCTTGGGTGGTTATGGGCTACGATCACAGCGCTGGCGTTGGCCATCAGCGCCAGTCGGGCCACCTCGCGGGGATAGACCGGTGTTTCGGTTGCGGAGCCACGAAAGAGGGTCTCGTGGCGGATCAGCCGATGGCGCTGATCCAAAAGCAGCACCAGAAAAGATTCGTAGGGCAGGCCACCGATCTGGAGTTGGAGCCAATCCTTAACCGCCTGGGGCGACTCGAAGGCGGGAACCTCCCGCGCTTTGGCAAGCAGCGCTCGCCGGGCGAGCTCCATCGCCGCCAGAAGCTGCGCCGCCTTAGCCAGCCCCACGCCTGGGTGGCGTGCCAATGTTTCGGCCGAAGCTGAAAGAAGCGGGACGATCCCACCAAAGGCAGTCAGGAGCTCGCGGCCCAGATCGACGGCACTCTTGCCGCGAATGCCAACCCGTAGGAAAATTGCCAGCAGCTCGGCATCGCTCAGGCGCTGTGCGCCGCCCTTCAGGAGCTTTTCGCGTGGCCGCTCCTCCTGCGGCCAAGAGGTGATTGACATGGCACAAGGATTTGGATCGTGAAGCAACCCTCTGATGATACCGTAGCGTTGAGCCATCCCGTGCGGGTTCCGCCCTTTGTCGCAGGCCAGCGGATCGTAGTCGCGGTCACCGGCGGCATTGCCGCGTACAAGGCAGCCGAGGTGGTGCGCCGCCTACGTGCGCGGGGCGCGACCGTTGATGTGGTGCTCAGCCAAGGAGCGACCCAGTTTGTCACGCCACTTACTTTCCAGGCCCTCTCTGGGCGACCGGTGTGGAGCGATCTTTGGGATGGACGGACCAGCGATGCGATGGCCCACATCGACCTTACCCGCGGTGCTGCCTACCTGGTTGTTGCTCCGGCCACAGCCGATCTGCTTGCCCGCCTGGCAACTGGGCGCGCCGACGACCTGGTGGCTGCGCTTGCCTTGGCCCGCACCTGCCCGATGGCGGTCGTTCCGGCCATGAACCAGGCGATGTGGCACCATCCGGCAACGCAGCGCAATGTCGCCCAGCTTCGTGCCGACGGGGTTTCGGTGTGGGGGCCGACCGAAGGGGCCCAGGCGTGCGGCGAAGTGGGGCTTGGCCGCATGATCGAACCCGATGAGATTGTCGCCCGCATCGAGCAGGCGCTTGCGCCCTCTTTGTTTGCTGGACGCAAGGTGGTGCTCACCGCTGGCCCCACCTTCGAACCGATCGACCCAGTGCGCGGCATGACCAATCTCAGTTCGGGCAAAATGGGATTTGCCCTTGCCGAAGCCTTTGCCCAGGCTGGCGCCGACGTCACCTTGATCGCTGGGCCGGTATCTCTGCCCACCCCGTTGGGGGTGCGCCGCATTGACGTCGTGACGGCCGAAGCGATGCGCACCGCCACGCTGGCCAACGTTGCCGATGCGGCGCTCTTTGTGGCCGTGGCCGCTGTGGCCGACTATCGGCCAGCTAAGCCGCTTGCCCATAAAAAGAAGAAGGGCGATGAGGAGTGGTCCCTGTCACTTGTGAAAAACCCCGATATCCTTGCCGAGGTCGCCCAGCTTCCTGGTGGGCCGCCGTGTGTCGGCTTTGCTGCCGAGAGCGAGTCGCTCGATGAATATGCCGAAGGAAAACGGCGCGCGAAGGGGCTGCTCATGGTAGTTGGGAATCTCGTACAAGAGGCGATCGGCCAGGATCAGGCCCGTGTTGTGCTCTTTGATGCGGCTGGGCGCCATCCCTTGCCGCCTGGCACGAAGACGGAGGTTGCCTGGCGCATTCTCTATCATCTTAACCATCTCCTTGACTCTGTGCAGCGATGAGCAACCTAACCAATCCACTTCTCTTGGCCAACGAGCCGCGCCCGGTGGTGGCAATCCGTTTTCTCGATGCGCGCATCGCATCGCAGCCCCCTGATTACGCTACCCCTGGCGCGGCGGGGCTTGACTTGCGAGCGGCGATCTCATCGCCCCTGACCCTGGCTGCTGGGGCGGTCGAGCTCGTCCCGACCGGAATTGCCATTCATCTTGCTAATCCGGGATTGGCCGCGATGGTCCTGCCTCGCTCAGGGCTAGGCCATAAACAGGGGCTGGTTTTAGGCAACCTGGTTGGGTTGATCGATTCCGATTATCAGGGAGAAATCTTCGTCTCGCTCTGGAACCGGGGTCAGGAGCCGGTCGTCATCGAGCCGCTCATGCGCATCGCGCAGCTTGTCGTCGTACCGGTGATCCAGGTGGCGTTCCAGCCTGTGGTCGAGTTTGCCCCCAGCCAGCGGGGCACCAGTGGTTTTGGCAGCACAGGTAGCCACTAAGGCGATGGCAGCGCGGGGTATCCCTACCGCAGTGCAGGTGCTGCTCACCAACGAAGCGGGCGAAATCCTCTTTCAGCAGCGCGCCCCTGGAACCTATTTCGCAGGATTTTGGAGCCTTCCTGGGGGCCACGTCGAAGCCGGTGAGGCGCTGGAGACGGCTGCGGTGCGTGAACTGGCCGAAGAGCTTGGCATCGCGGCCCATCCTGCCGACCTGGTGCCGTTAGCGGTCATTCACCGTGCCTCGGACACCAACCGCATCGAGTTTCTCTTTACCCTTAGAGAGTGGCGGGGGGTACCGCGCTGCTGCGAGCCGGATCGCGCCACCGCGTTAGCCTGGTATCCCGCTACCTCAGCCCCGGAGCCGCTTGTCCCCTATCTGGCCGCGGTCTGGCCGCACTTAGGGCATCGGTGGTACTTCGAAGTCGGGTGGGATTGCTGCAATGCAACACATCTCGTCCGTCCATTTTCTTGACATGCCGCAACTTCTCAATAGAATGACGATCTAAACTTATAGGTTTTGGATATAAATAAGAGATGCTTATGAAAAAGTGGTTTGTCGGCGGTGCGCTCTTTCTGGCGGGGGTCTTATCGCTGGGTGCTGTCAATGCCTTCTTTGAATACACCAGTACCACCGAATTCTGCACCTCGTGCCACACGATGCAATGGAATAAGGCCGAGTGGGCCGAGACCGTCCACTTCAAAAACCGGGTCGGGGTCAAGGCCGAGTGCCGCGACTGCCATGTGCCCCAGGAGTTTTTCCCGAAAACAGTCGCTAAGGTGATGGCGGTCAAAGACATCTACCACCATCTGGTTGGGACCATCGATACCAAAGAGAAGTTCGAGGCCCACCGCTGGGTTATGGCCAACCGCGTCTGGGCAAAGATGAAGGAGACCAACTCGCGGGAGTGCCGTACCTGCCATGAATTCGGCGATATGGACCTGACGTTGCAAGGCCGCTCAGCCCAGCGCAAGCACGAGAAGGCGCCGATGGAAGGGAAAACCTGCATCGATTGCCATAAAGGAATCGCCCACCGTTTGCCCGAAGAGCCCAAAGGAGCGAGCGGTTCTTGAGCGGCATCGGGTCGGTTGGCGTTAGGGGGGAGTGATGGCGAAACTAAGAACTGTCGCGATGCTTGTTGCCTTGGGATGGGCAGTGGCGCTTGCGGCGATGACGCTTGAGGAGAAGGCGCTTTTTGACGCTGCCCTTGGCTGCTGGACCATCGCGCGCGGGTCGATGTTGTCGATGACGAGGGGCAGACGCCGTTGTTGGTCGCTGCTGCCAAGGGACATCTTCATACCGCAGAGCTCCTCATCGAGCGGGGTGCCGATATCAACCACCAGGATGTCGAAGGGTGGACGCCCCTTATGGCAGCAGCCGATTCGGGTAAGCTGGCGATGGTCCAGTGGCTCGTCGCGCACGGAGCGGCCGCCAGTGTGCGGTCGCGCCAGGGGCTGGATGCGGCAGAGTTGGCTGAACGGCGGGGCCACCGTGAGGTGGCCGATTGGTTGCGGCGCGCCGGGAAGTGAAGGTTGCGCTCCCCTGAACCGTTTCAGGGGAACGTAAATGGGGAGGCCGTAAGGCCTGGGCACATCAAGAGAGGAGAAGGTACGATGAAGTACTGGAAACAGGTGGCGCTGGGGGCAGCGGCTGTTGTTGCCACTGCAGCAATCCCAGCAGTGCATGCCGCTGAAGTGAGCTACGCGCAGGTTTTGGCCAATACCTGTGCTGGCTGTCATGGACCGGATGGGTCGAGCCGTGGACCTTCCGCTCCGACAATTGCCGGGATGAGTCCGGAGATTTTCATCGACGCAATGCGCGACTACCGTGACGGCAAGCGTTACGGCACGGTCATGCAGCGCATTGCGAAAGGGTACACCGACGAGCAGATCAAGCTGATGGCCGAATATTTTGCCAAACAGCCGTTCCAACGCTTCCCGCAGAACCATGTAGCCAAACTGGCCGAGACGGGTGCGAAACTGCACGAGCGCTACTGTGAGAAGTGCCACGAAAATGGCGGCAAGGCAAGCGCCGAAGCGGGCGTCCTGGCTGGACAGTGGATCCCCTACCTGCGTTTCCAGATCGAGGATTACCAATCAGGGGCCCGTGAGTACAAAGAGAAGAACATGCAAAAGCGCCTGACCGAACTCCTCGAGAAAGAGGGAGAGAAGGGGCTCGAAGCGCTCTACCACTTCTACGCTAGCCAGAAATAAGGGAAGGAGCCAACCATGTTTCGGATGCATCGTCGCACCTTTTTGCAAGCCGTGGGGAGCAGTGCTGCCGCTTCGCTTGTTGGCGCCCCATCGCTGGTCCTAGGGGCAGCCAAGAAGGTAGTGATCGTCGGTGGCGGCACGGGTGGAGCCACCACAGCCCAATACCTGCGTAAATATGACCCCTCGATCGAAGTCACCCTGATCGAACCAAACCACCACTACTACACCTGCTACTTCAGCAACCTTGTCGTCGGTGGGTTGCGGCAACTCGATTCGCTCAAGCACAGCTATGACGGATTGGCCAAACGGGGGGTGAAGGTGGTCCACGACACCGTCACCGCGATCGACGGGGCGGCCAAGCAGGTGATCACGGCTGGTGGCCAGAAGTTTGCGTTCGACCGCTGCATTGTTGCCCCAGGAATTGACCTCAATTATGAAGGGATCGAAGGCTATTCGCAGGCGCTGGAGAAGGATATCCCCCACGCCTGGAAAGCCGGTGAGCAGACAGCGATTCTGGCTAAGCAGCTCCAGGAGATGAAAGACGGTGGCACAGTGGTCATGGTAGCTCCCCCCAACCCGTACCGCTGCCCACCAGGCCCTTATGAACGGGCATGCCTGATTGCCAACTACCTCAAGCAGCACAAACCCAAATCGAAACTGATTATCCTTGATCCCAAAGACAAGTTCTCCAAGCAGGGTCTGTTTACCGCGGCCTGGAAGAAACACTACAGCGGCATCCTCGAGTGGCTTGGTCCTGAGATGGCTGGGACGAAATTCTCTGTTGATGCCAAGAGCAAAACGGTCAAGTGCGCCGGCGGTGAATTCAAAGCCGACGTTCTCAACCTCATCCCGCCGCAGCGCGCCGGCGCAATCGCCAAAGCGGCCAACCTCACCGATGACAAGGGGTGGTGTCCGGTTAATCCCCACACCTTTGAATCGACGCTAGTGCCTGGGGTGCATGTCATCGGCGATGCAGCAATTGCCGGCGCTATGCCCAAATCGGCCTATGCTGCTAACAGCCAAGGGAAAGTCTGCGCGATGGCTGTGGTGATGCTGCTAAACGGCAAAAACCCGGTCGATCCCGCCTATACAAACACCTGCTACAGCTTTGTTACCGCTGATCAGGCTGTCTCGGTTGCTGCGATCTATGAACTCAAAGAGGGCAAGATTGTCGAAAAAACGAGCGGCTTGACCCCTGGCGATGCTTCAGAGGCGGTTCTGCGCCGCGAAGCGGAATATGCTGAATCTTGGTACCGCAACACCGTTACCGATATCTTCGGCTGATTTCTCCTGCTAAGCACTCTTACGGCTCTTCCCCAATTCCTTCTCAGGAATTGGGGATTTTTTTTGGCCCAAGATCATTCGCTCAGGGGTCATCAAGTTTATTGACAAACAGAACTTTATTACATACAATTGATCTAAATTTGATATAGATCAACTTTTCCTCCCAGGAGCAGTGCGATGATCGATGATCTGCGTCAACGAATCGGTTTGATTCGGAAGGCGCCGGAGAACTTCTTAACTCCTGAAGAGATTCAGGGGATCAAAGCATCGAGTGCGGTGCCAATACCGGCATGGAGTGGGCCAACGTTGCTGTGCCTACCGTGCAATATACCCACGGGATGCTCTCTTGCTCGGATGACCCGAACGATTCCGATGGAATTAGTCGAATCGGGCGAAGTAATCGTTGCCTACGGTAGGAACGGCGAAATGATTCGCCCGGAGAACGGCTACCCGCTGCGGCTCGTGGTTCCAGGAGTGCAAGGGGTCAGTTGGGTCAAATGGCTGCGCCGCGTCGAGGTAGGAGACAAGCCCTATGGGACCAAGGACGAGGCGGTCCACTACATCGATCTGATGCCTGATGGGACTCACCGGCAATATACGTCGGTCCAAGAGGTCAAATCGGTGATCACCACGCCATCTGGCGGTCAGATTCTGCTGGACAAAGGGTTCTACAACATTACCGGTCTGGCCTGGTCGGGTCGCGGCAAGATTGTGCGGGTCGATGTCTCCACCGATGGAGGGATCAACTGGCGCCAGGCGCGTCTGGAGCAGCCGGTTCTGCCCAAGGCGCTTACCCGATTTAACATCGACTGGGTCTGGGACGGCAAGCCGGCGATCCTGCAGTCGCGGGCGATGGACGAGACTGGACATATCCAGCCCTCCTACGGGCAGTTGCGTAAGGTGCGGGGCACACGGTCGATCTACCACAACAACGCGATCCAGTCGTGGCTGATCAAAGAAGATGGCGAGGTGAGCAATGTCCAAGTTCTCTAAAAAGGTGATGGTGCTGGCCGTGGCTGCGCTCTGGGGTGCAGGCGCTGCGCTGGCAGCCAAGTACGAAGGGTTGGGACGTCCGGCGACACCGGCGGAGATTAAAGCGTGGGACATCGACGTGCGTCCCGATTTTGTCGGGTTGCCCGCTGGGAAAGGGACGGCGGAGCAGGGTGAGCAGATCTGGCTGCAAAAGTGTGCCATGTGCCATGGCGACTTTGCCGAATCGAACCAGGTCTTCACCACGCTAGTGGGGGGAACGACCCAAGAGGATATCAAGACCGGGCGCGTTAAGGCGCTTCAGGATGGTTCGGTGCCGCAGCGCACCACCCTCATGAAGGTGCCCACCGTCTCTACCCTTTGGGATTACATCCATCGGGCAATGCCGTGGACGAGTCCAAAGTCGCTATCATCTGACGAAGTCTATGCGCTGGTAGCCTATCTGTTGAATCTTGCTGAGATCATTCCGGCCGACTTTGAACTCAACGAAAAGACGATCAAAGAGGTGCAAAACCGCATGCCTAACCGCAACGGCATGACTTGGGACCACGGCATGTGGCCATGGGGTCCTGGGCTGAAAGGGGGCGGGATTGGCAATGGCGGCAAGCCTGATGTTCAAGGCAGTAACTGCATGAAGGATTGCAAGAAGGAGGTGGTCATTGCCTCCAACCTGCCTGAGTATGCCTGGGATGCCCATGGAAACCTCAAAGAGCAGAACCGCGTTTTCGGGCCAGTGCGCGGCAAAGAGATCTCAGAAGCCTCTGTCAAAGAGGCTGAGACGGCAGCGGGCAAGCAGCAGTCGATGCTCGATCTAGCTAAAGCGAAAGGGTGTACTGCTTGCCACGGGGTCGATAAGGCGATTGTTGGTCCAGCTTATAAGGACGTGGCAGCCAAATACCGGCAACGCCCCGATGCGGTTGACTATTTGGCGCAGAAAATTAAAAATGGGGGCTCAGGGGTACGGGGCAATGTTCCCATGCCACCCCATCCTGGGTTGAGCAACGAGGAGACCCGTTCGCTTGCCCAGTGGATCCTGGCAGGCGCTTCGGCGCAGTGATGTTCTGTTCCAATCAAGAGGAGAGTGCGCATGCAACGTCGTGAGGTATTGAAAGCCGGGTTTGGCTTGGGGGTCTTCGGTACCCTGGTGGGCGCGGGGGTTCTGCAGCCGCGTCTGGTTTTGGCCGCCCGCAGTCAGGAGAATGCCTTCAAGGCCACCAAGCTTGATGAGGCGCTCAAGGCGCTGGGTGCCGATGGCGCGCAAGTCAGTGACCAGATCGTCCTAGGGGCGCCGGACATTGCCGAAAATGGTGCGGTGGTGCCGATCGAGATCGAGAGCAAGATCCCAAACACTGAGGCAATCGCGCTCTTTATCGATAAAAACCCCAACGCGCTTTCTGCCTTCTTCCAGTTCACTCCTGAGGCTTTGCCGCGGGTCAAGACGCGGGTCAAGATGGGCCAGAGTTCGGATGTCGTCGCCGTGGTCAAGGCGGGTGGCAAGTACTACATGACTAAGAAAGAGGTCAAAGTGACCCTCGGTGGTTGCGGCGGTTAATCGGACAAGCGGAAAGGAGAGCAAAGATGGCAGGACCGATGCGGATTCGTGCCCAGATCCAGGGCGATGTGGTCAATGTTCGGGCGCTGATGTCGCACCCGATGGAGACTGGGCTGCGCAAAGACTCCTCTGGGAATACCATTCCCGCCCACTACATCACCGAAGTGGTCGCTAGTGTCAATGGAAAACCGGTGCTCACCGCCGAATGGAGTGGGGCGATCTCGACTAACCCCTACTTCGAATTCGACGTCAAGGCCAAAGCCGGCGATAAGATCACCCTAAAGTGGGTTGATAACAAAGGCGAGTCGCAAGAACAGTCGGTGGACGTCAAGTAATGCCAAAGGGGGCTACTGCCTGTTTGTCCGCAGTAGCCTTTCTTCGGAGGAGAAGACCATGACCCAACGAATCGCGCCCTTAATAGCGGCGGCAACTGCAGCTTTTGCCGCGCTACCGCTGCACGCTGCCAGCGATGAGGCGGCCCGGCTTAAAGCGATCGAAGAGTACCGCAAGCAGATTGCTGATGGCAACCCTTCCGACCTTTACGCGATGGAAGGGGAGGAGATCTGGCGTACACCTTACGGACCGAAAAAAAGGGGACGCTTGAGAAATGCGACCTCGGGCTAGGGCCAGGTGTCGTCAAAGGGGCTGCTGCGCAGTTGCCGCGCTACTTCCCAGATACTGGGCGGGTGCAGGATCTGGAGTCGCGGCTCGTCACTTGCATGGAGCAGTTGCAAGGGGTTGACCCGAAAAAGGTAATCGATGAAAAGTGGGGCAAAGGGGAAAAAGAGCGCATTGCCAAGATCGTTGCTTATGTCGTTACCCAAAGTAATGGCGAAATAAGGATGGTCAGCGGATCCGCCTGCAAGAGCTCCCCAATATCACCAAACATGAGGGGGCTGCTGCCGGTTGGGGCTCCTGGCCTGCCTACCGCGTCTCCAACAGCCAATTCTGGACGATGCAGTTGCGTCTCTCAGACTGCTTCCGCCAGCAGCGGACGGCAGAACCAGTCTATGTCTCGGATGCTACGATCGCTTTGTCGGTCTATATGGCTGCGAACGCCAACGGCGGGGTGATGCTTACCCCGGGCATCAAGCGCTGAAGGAGGTGCACGATGAAACAGCAATGGGTCATGGGGCTGGCAATCTTGTTGGCAACCACGGTTTGGGCAGCCGATGGCAACTGGGATGCAAAGGTTCGCGAGATGGTCGACCGCTCCTTCAAAGAGAGCGGGATTGCCCTCAAAGAGCGGATGCTACAGCTTGAGTTCCAGAAGGTCTGTTCGGCGCTGGATCGCGGCGACAAAGTGAGCCCAAAAGTCATCGAGGCGCTTCAGAAAGAGCAGGAAGAGACGATCCGTATGCCCTCTGATGGCAAGTTTTTTGGGGATTGGAAAAATGGGGAAAAGATCGCTCAGAGCGGTCGGGGTCTCACTTGGACCGATCCACCGGGTACCGTCAATGGGGGCGGCTGCTACAACTGCCACCAGATGGACGCTAAGGAACTCTCCTATGGCAACATCGGGCCGAGCCTCTCGGGGTATGGCAAGCTTAGGGGAAATTCCGAAGAGGTGGTCGAGTACACCTGGAAAAAGATCTGGAATGGCCGGGCGATCAACCTCTGCTCGAGCATGCCCCGCATGGGAGATGCTGGCATTTTGACTGAAGCGCAGATCAAGGATGTGATGGCCTACCTTTTTGATCCAGAGTCGCCGGTCAACAAAAATCATAAGTAAGTAAGTAAGGAAACGAGTAACCCACTCTGAGGATTGATACCAATGGCAATGAACCGACGGGAATTTTTGCAGGTCCTGGCTGTGGCTGCTGCTGGCGGCTGGAGTCTGACGGCCAATGCCGATGAGGCAGCCAAAGAGGCAGAGAAGCTCTATCACATGCCCCGTAAGGGCAACGTCTCCCTGCTGCATATGACCGACTGCCATGCACAGCTGCTACCGATCTATTTCCGTGAGCCGCAGGTGAACCTTGGAGTGGGGGCGATGCGCGGGCAGGTTCCGCACCTGGTTGGCGAACATTTCCTGAAGTACTACCGCATCCCTAAGGGGGGGCTGGAAGCCCACGCTTTTACCTATCTCGATTTCGAAGCCAAAGCGAAGCTCTACGGCAAAGTGGGTGGGTTTGCCCACTTAAGGACTCTTGTCAAGCGGCTCAAGGAGTCGCGGCCGGGGGCGTTGCTGCTCGATGGCGGGGACACCTGGCAAGGGTCGGGGTTGTCGCTGTGGACCAACGCCCAGGACATGGTCGATGCTTGTAAGCTCTTGGGTGTGGACGTGATGACGCTGCACTGGGAGGCGACCTTTGGTGCCGAACGGGTCAAGGAGGTGGAAGAGAAGGATTTCCAGGGCAAGATTGACATCGTGGCCCAGAATGTCCACACCACCGACTTTGAAGATCCAGTCTTCAAGCCATACGTGATCCGCACGATCAACGGCGTTCCGGTTGCAATCGTCGGTCAGGCCTTCCCCTATACCCCGGTAGCCAATCCCCGCTGGCAGGTGCCCAACTGGAGTTACGGCATCAAAGAGCAGCAGATGCAGGAGGCTGTCGACAAAGCCCGCCGTGAGGGGGCCCAGGTGGTGGTGGTCCTCTCGCACAACGGGATGGATGTCGACCTCAAGATGGCATCGCGCGTGCGCGGGATCGACGTTATCTTCGGCGGACACACCCATGACGGGGTCTATCAGCCGGTGGTCGTCAATAACCCCGGCGGTAAGACGCTGGTGACCAACGCCGGCTCCAACGGCAAGTTCCTCGGGGTCATGGATCTGGAGGTAAAAAACGGCAGGATTGCCAGTTGGCACTACCGCCTGCTGCCCGTATTTGCCAACTTTTTGCCGCCTGATCCTGAGATGGAGTCCTTCATCCAGAAGGTTCGTGCGCCGTTTGAAGCAAAGCTGCGTGAACCACTGGCGGTGGCCGAAGGGCTTCTCTACCGGCGCGGTAATTTCAACGGCACGTGGGACCAGGTGATCGTCGATGCGCTGATGGCGGTGCGCGGCGCTGATCTGGCCTTTTCTCCTGGCTTTCGCTGGGGAACGACGATTCTTCCTGGGCAGACGATCACCATGGAGCATCTCCTGGATCAGACGGCGATCACCTACCCGTGGAGCACGCTCACCGAAATGACCGGCGAGCAGATCAAGACGGTGCTCGAGGATGTTGCCGACAACCTTTTTAATCCTGACCCCTACTATCAGCAGGGGGGCGACATGGTGCGCGTGGGTGGGCTCAAGTATGCGATCGACCCCAACGCCCCGATGGGCAAACGGATCCAGGAGATGACCCTCAACGGCAAGCCGCTTGAGCCGGGTAAGAAGTACAAGGTAGCTGGCTGGGCACCAGTCTCGGAGGAGGGACGCGAAGCGGGTCCGCCGATTTGGGAGATTGTTGCTGAATACCTGCGTAGTCAGAAGACGGTGCGCATCAAAGAGTTAAACGTTCCGCGGATCATCGGGGTGGAAGGCAATCCAGGGGTGGCTTAGGCCGTTTAGAGGTCCTCAAGGAGAGCAGCAATGGCCCAGCACAAGCTTGATTCCCTTTTTCCCGTCAATTCCTCCCGCCGCCGCTGGCTCAAAAGCGCCGCAGCCCTTACCGTAGCAGCTGCGGGTGGCATCCTCTGGCGCGAGGAGCTAAGTGCCTTTGCCAGCGACGCTGAGTTTTTCCTCAAGGGCCCACCAGTCCCCGACATTAAACCGGAGCAGTTGAGCCGCCACGTCTGGATGATCTACGCCAAGGATGGCTTCCCTACGCCGGAAAACCGCGGCATGATGTCTAATATCACCTTCGCGGTGACCCAGAAAGGGGTAGTGATCCTTGACGGTGGCGGGTCAGTCCAGATCGGGGAAATGGCCATTCGGATGATCCGCACTGTCACCGACAAGCCGGTGGTGGCCCTCTTTGCCAGCCACTATCATGGCGACCACTACCTAGCGGCGCAGGCCTACTTTGAAGCGTTTGGTGAGATTCCCTTCTACGCCCACCCGGTGACTAAGGAGGCGATCGAGAAAACTGGCAACGTGAGCTCTTTGCTGGGATCTGGGAAAACGCCGTCAAGGCTTTTGAAGAGGGTCTTGACCCGTCGCAGGCCAAGGCTTTGGTGCTCAAAGACCCGCGTGTGGCCGGCAAAGCGAAAGAGACGGCCGGGTGGGAGAACAACATCGGTAAGTACATTAGCTTGGCCGTCCTCGAAGCCGAGAAGTTGGCGCTCTCAGGCAAACTTTAATTGCCAAAAATAATATCAATCTGCGTTTATTAGGCTAAAAATTCATAACTGTCATCGCTACACTACCAGGAAATCACTGGAGTGTGGCGATGTACCGTTTTGATGCCTTTGACCGGCAGCTGGTGCGCGAGCGGGTTGCCCAGTTTCGCGATCAGTTGCAACGCTACCTAGCTGGCGCCCTTTCCGACGAGGCCTTCTTGCCGTTGCGCCTACAAAATGGTCTCTATCGTGAACGCCACTCGCCGATGCTGCGCGTGGCGATCCCCTATGGGATTTTGTCGGCGCAACAGCTGCGCGCCCTAGCTGAGCTGGCTGAACGGTGGGATCGTGGGTTTGGCCACTTTACCACCCGGCAAAATGTACAGTTTCATTGGGTCAAGATCGAAGATTCGGCCGATATTTTGGCGTTTCTGGCCGAGCATGATCTTCATGCAATCCAAACCTCGGGGAACTGCATCCGCAACATCACCACCGATGCCCTAGCTGGAATCGCAGCAGATGAACGGGTAGACCCGAGGCCGTGGTGCGAATTTTTGCGCCAGTGGGCCGCCTTTCATCCCGAATTTGCTTTTCTGCCCAGGAAATTCAAAATCGCTGTGAACGGCGCAAAAGAGGATCGGGCAGCGATTCGTGCCCATGACATTGGTATCGACCTCTGGCCAACGAGTGACCCCTTGGCACCTGAAGTCGATCTCTATGTGGGGGGTGGGCTAGGGCGAACACCAGTGATCGGGCAGCGGCTTTTTGCTCGGTTGCCGGCCGCTCAATTGATGCCCACTCTGGAAGCGATCTTGCGCGTCTATAACCGATGGGGGCGGCGCGACAACAAGTACAAGGCTCGGATCAAGATCCTTGTCCAGAGCATGGGGGTCGAGGCTTTTCGCGCTGCGGTACTGGCCGAACGGGCCCGCGGGCAGGAAGATGAGGCAGCCCGTTGGCAAGGATGGCGTGGGGAACTTGCCCGTATTGCCAACCATTTTGCAGAAGATGATCGGCGAGCCGAGTCGATGGCGGCGGTGTGGTTGCACCGTGAGCCGACACCACTCTCTGCTGATGAGGTCGCTGCCTTTGCCCGCTGGCGTGCACAGAACGTTTTGCCCCACCGAGTTCCCGGTTTTGCTGCGGTGGTGCTGGTGACCAAGCGGCACCAACATGCGCCAGGCGATGTCACCGCTGATGAAATGCGGGCCATCGCCCAGTGGAGCGAGCGGTTCAGCGATGGCGAGATTCGGGTTACCCACCGGCAGAACCTGGTACTTGGCTGGGTGCCCGAGCAGGCCTTGCCGCTTCTGTGGCGGGAAGCGCGGGCGCTGGGGTTTGGTCGGCCGATTTTTCGTCTGGCCAGTGACGTGATTGCCTGCCCAGGGGGGGACTACTGCGCGCTGGCCAATGCGCGGTCCATTCCGGTGGCCCAGGCGGTGATCGAGCGGCTCGGTCAGGCCAACCTCCGGGCAACTGAGGCGGTTCCCGTGGCCATCAATATCTCGGGTTGCGTCAATGCCTGCGGCCACCACCATCTCGGGGATATCGGTGTTCTGGGTGTCGATAAAAAAGGGCAGGAGTGGTTTCAGGTCACCCTTGGGGGACAAGAGGGGATCGACCTGCGGTTTGGGAAGGTGTTGGGACCAGCGCTCCCAGCTGCCGCAGTGGCTCCAGCGATCGAGCGGTTGCTTACTACGTACCACCATTGGCGTCGGCGCGGGGAGTCACTGGCTGAAACGGTCGCGCGGGTGGGTGAAGGCCCATTTCGGCAAGCCCTGTATGAAGGAGTGAGAGAAGATGTGGTTGCTTGACCTTACCGGGAGGGTGCATCCCTTTTCGTTGTCGCAGTTTGCGCCCCTTGGCGCGCAGAGTTCCTACCTCCTGTTGGAGGCCGGGAGCGATCCCGAAGAGGTATGCGCAAAATCCTTCTCTGAACTGTCGGCAATCGCCATCCGTTTCTCCGTTTTTACCGATGGCCGCCCCTTTTCGCTGGCGACGATCCTGCGATTGCGTGGTTGGCGCGGGCCGCTGATTGCCGTTGGCGATTTTCTACTCGATCAGCTTGATTACTTACGCCGGGTCGGGTTCACAGGCTTTGCTCCCGACCCGGAGCGGGTACCGGCTGAGGCGCTCGCCCGCGACGGGGCGCGGCTGCTACGCACTTTTACTGAGCCGTACCAAGGAAGCGTGGCCCTGCCGCAGCCGCTGTGGCAACGGGTGGCGCGGGGGCGAAGGGACGTAGCGCCTGAGGTGATGGAGGTTGTATGAGTCATCCCTACATGCATCCCGATCTTAGCGACGCGCGGCTGCGCGCGCAGGTGGCGGAAAAGAGCGCTGCAGCGATCGAGCTCATTGCAGTAGCGGTGCGCCAATGGGGTCCCCTTGTCTTTGCCTCCAGTCTGGGGGCCGAAGATCAGGTGCTTACCGATCTGATTGCCTGTTCTGAGCTGCGCGAACAGATTACCCCCTTCGTCCTGGATACGGGCCGCTTGCCGCCGCAGACCTATACCACCTTGGCCCAGACCGAGGCGCGTTACCGCTGGCGGTTCGCTCTCTATTTCCCTGAGGCACAGGCCGTCGAGGAGTGGGTAGCCCGCTACGGGATCGACGGTTTTTACCACAGCAGCGAGGCCCGTCTTGCCTGCTGCCAAGCGCGGAAAGTGGCTCCTCTTAAACGCGCCTTGGCGGGCCAGAGGGGGTGGATAACTGGTTTGCGCCGCCAGCAGAGTGTGACTCGAGCTGAGGTGGAGCCGGTGGCTTGGGATGAGGGGCATGGGTTGTGGAAGATCAGCCCGTTGTGGGACTGGAGCCATGAGGAGGTGTGGGCTTACCTACGCCTAAATGAAGTTCCTTACCATCCACTGCACGATGCCTTCTATCCAAGCATCGGCTGTGCGCCATGCACCCGCGCCGTAGCGGTGGGTGAGGATCCACGCGCAGGGCGGTGGTGGTGGGAAGCGGCAGAGGCTCGGGAGTGTGGGTTACATCGGCAGCACGATAAAGGAAAGGCATGATGGTACAGTCAGCCACGACAATATACCCTTTTCATAAAGCGGACATCGGGGAGCTTGCCCAGGAGCATGAGCAGGGCGCACTCTGGGACGACGATACGATCGAGTGGCTCGAGGCGCAAGCCATTACGATTTTGCGCGAGGTGGCTGGCCAGTTTCAGCGACCCGCGCTCCTTTTTTCGGGTGGAAAGGATTCGATCTGCTTGTTGCGTCTGGCCGAAAAGGCCTTTCGTCCAGCCCGTTTCCCTTTTCCGCTGTTACACATCGACACGGGCCACAACTATCCCGAGGTGATTGCTTTTCGCGATGCTCGCGTTGCTGAGCTTGGCGAACGGTTGATCGTCCGCTCCGTCGAGGATTCGATCCGTCGGGGTACGGTTCGCCTTGCCCATCCGCAGGAGTCGCGCAACCGGCACCAGTCGGTGACACTCCTCGAGGCGGTGGCCGAGTTTGGTTTCGATTGTCTGATCGGTGGCGCCCGGCGCGACGAAGAGAAGGCGCGGGCCAAGGAGCGCATCTTTAGCATTCGCGACGAATTTGGCCAATGGGACCCCAAAGCACAACGACCCGAGTTATGGGACCTCTACAACGGGCGGATTCTGCCGGGGTGGCATGTGCGCGCCTTCCCGATCAGCAACTGGACTGAGCTCGACGTCTGGCGGTACATTGCCCGCGAGGGGCTGGCCCTACCATCGATCTACTATGCCCACCCGCGGCCCTGTGTCCGGCGCGGTAGGCTATTGGTACCGGTCACCGAGCTGACGCCGCCCCGCGAAGGAGAGCGGGTCGAGGAGCTCTGGGTCCGCTTTCGGACGGTGGGGGACATCACCTGCACAGCACCGGTCGAAAGCCGGGCCAGAACGGTGGCGGAGATCATCCGCGAGACGGCCGAGACGATGATTTCGGAACGTGGAGCGACGCGGCTTGATGATCAGACCCACGAGGCGTCGATGGAGCAACGCAAGAGAGAGGGTTATTTCTGATGAGTGAGGTATTGCGGTTCATGGCCTGTGGCAGCGTCGATGACGGCAAGAGCACGTTAATCGGGCGGCTGCTCTACGACACCCGCGCTGTGCTGGTTGATATGCTGGAGGGAGTAAGTCGGGCCAGCGAACGGCGGGGGTTGTCACGGCTTGACCTGTCGCTCCTTACCGATGGGTTGATGGCCGAACGGGAGCAGGGGATCACGATCGATGTCGCCTACCGCTATTTCAGTACGGGGCGGCGCAACTTCATTATTGCTGATGCCCCCGGCCATGAGCAATATACTCGCAACATGGTCACGGCAGCCAGTACAGCCGATCTGGCGGTGATCATGGTCGATGTGCGACAAGGGCTGACCCGGCAGACCCGGCGTCATGCACTTCTTTGCGCGCTGATGGGAATCGAGGAGTGGGTGATCGCGGTAAACAAAATGGATCTGGTCGGGTATGATCAGACACCATTTCAGGCTATTCGCGCTGCCTTTGAGGCGTTTGCCCAAGAAGCGGGTTTGACCGCCCGCCGCCACTACCTGCCTTTGAGTGCCCTGGAAGGGGAGATGGTGGTGATGCGCGGATCGGCACTCTCGTGGTACGAAGGACCAACGTTGCTCGAGCTGCTGGAAGCAGCGCCAACGGCCAGCCGTCGGGTCGACCGTCCGTTCAGTTTCCCGGTGCAGTGGGTCTGCCGTCCGCAGCTGGCCGATGACCCGCTGCTGCACGACTATCGTGGCTATGCTGGGCAGGTCACCTCGGGTGCAGTGCGCATCGGAGATCCCATCGTTATTTTACCCAGCGGGGTACGCAGTTCGGTCACCGCCATCGAGCTGGGCGGGAAACCGCTGATGTCGGCGCATGCCGGGGAAGCGGTGATGGTGCGGCTGGCCGATGAGGTTGATGTGGCCCGAGGGGACCTCTTGGTGCGGGCCGATGAGCCGTTGCCCACCATCAGCAAACGGCTCATCGTCGACTTGGCCTGGTTGAGCGATCAGCCGCTGCAACCACAGCGGGTCTATGGCTTGCGGCAGACGACACGCGAGGTAAAGGCCAAGGTGACCGAGATCTGCTTTTGCTGGGAGATCGAGACACTTGGGCAACAGCCATCAGCGATGCTCTACTCCAACGACATAGCACGGGTGATCGTGCAGCTGGCGGCTCCGGTTGCAGTGGTGCCATACGCAGAGAATCGGGCGCTTGGGGCCTTGATTCTCTTTGACCCGGTCACCGGAGAGACGGTGGCAGGCGGCGTGGTACGCGGTGTCGAGCCGATGGGGGCATAAAAAAAACCCCGCCGAGGCGGGGCCAACACCAGGGAGTGATCGGTTTGTTACTTGACGCCGTAGTAGTACTTGGCGGCGGCAGTTAGCCCCATCGGCTTGATCTTGTCGGCCATGCCGGCGCAGCCAAATTGCTCATAGCGCGCTTTACAGAGCGCTTTGGCGGCAGCCCGAGCAGGTTTGAGGAATTCGCGAGGATCGAACTTGCTCGGGTTTTCAGCCAGGAACTTGCGCACAGCGGCAGTCATCGCCAGACGGATGTCGGTGTCGATGTTGACCTTACGCACCCCATATTTGATGGCGGTCTGGATCTCTTCGACCGGAACGCCGTAGGTCTCCTTCATTTCCCCACCATACTGGCGGATCTCGTCAAGGAGCTCCTGTGGCACGCTCGAAGAACCATGCATCACCAGGTGGGTGTTGGGGATCTTGGCGTGGATCTCTTTGACCCGCTGAATCGCCAAGATGTCACCGGTTGGTTTGCGCGAGAATTTATAGGCGCCGTGGCTGGTGCCAATCGCGATCGCCAGCGCATCAACGCCGGTCTGTTCGACGAAATCTTTGGCTTGGTCGGGGTCGGTAAGGAGCATCGAATGGTCGAGCGTTCCTTCGGCCCCCACGCCATCCTCTTTCCCGGCTTGGCCCGTCTCGAGGGAACCCAGGCAACCGAGCTCCCCTTCCACCGATACGCCAACGGCATGGGCGATTTCACACACCTTGCGGGTGGTGTTGACGTTGTATTCGTAGGAGGCTGGAGTCTTCTGGTCTTCCAGGAGCGATCCATCCATCATCACGCTGGAAAAGCCCAAGCGGATCGCCTGGACGCAGACAGCAGGGGATGCGCCGTGGTCCTGATGCATGCAGACGGGGATGTCAGGGTAGGCTTCGATGGCTGCAGTCACCAGATGGGCAAGAAAGTTTTCGCCAGCATATTTACGGGCACCAGCCGAGGCCTGCAGAATCACCGGGCTGCGGGTCTCGGCAGCCGCCTCCATGATCGCCTGGACCTGTTCGAGATTGTTGACGTTGAACGCTGGGACGCCGTAGCCATGTTCGGCGGCATGGTCTAGCAACTGACGAAGTGAAATAAGTGCCATAAACCGTTCCTCCTTGAATTAGTCTTTGGCCCGTTTGGCCAGGATTTCGATGGCGGGCAAACGTTTGCCCTCAAGCATCTCCAAGAAGGCGCCGCCACCTGTGGAGATGTAGCTAACCTGATCGGAGATGCCAAACTTTTCAATCGCGGCAATTGTGTCGCCGCCGCCAGCCAGAGTGAATCCGGGGCAGGCGGCGATGGCACGGGCCAGCCGTTCGGTTCCTTTGGCAAAAGCGTCGAATTCAAAGACGCCCAGTGGCCCGTTCCAGACAACCGCTCCGTGGCAGCTTTCGATCATCTGGGCGATCCGTTCCGCAAATTGCGGACCAACATCCAGAATCATCTCGTTGTCGCTAACGGCATCGATCGCTTTGACGGTTGCAGGTGCCGTGGCGCTAAACTCCGGCGCAACAACCACATCTTCAGGAAGCGGCACATCGGCGCCGCGCGCCGCAAGCTTGCTGCGCACCGCTTGCGCCTCACCAACCAGATCGGGCTCTGCCAGGCTTTTGCCGATCGGCTTACCGGCAGCGAGCAGGAAGGTGTTCAAAATGCCACCGCCAACGATCAGGGTGTCGACCTTTTCGGCCAGGTTCTGCAGGATGGTCAGTTTGGTCGATACCTTGGAGCCGGCAACGATGGCGATGAGCGGCAGCGGCGGGTTGGCGACAACCTTTTCGATCGCTTCGACCTCTTGGACAAGGAGCGGGCCAGCGCAGGCAACTGGCGCATATTCGAAGACGCCGTAGGTGGTCGCTTCGGCGCGGTGCGCCGTACCAAAGGCATCATGGACAAAGATGTCGGCAAGTTGGGCAATCCGCTGGGCAAGCGTTGGGTCGTTCTTTTTCTCGCCAACGTTGAGGCGGCAGTTTTCCAAAAGGAGTACTTCGCCAGGGGCGGCAGTGAATCGGCCATCGACCCAGTCGGTGACCAGACGAACCGGGCGGCCAATGAGTTCGCTCATCCGTGCTCCCACTGGTGCCAGCGACTCTTTGGGTTGAGCCGGTTGCCCCTCCTTGGGTCGGCCAAGGTGGGAGGTGACGAGCACAGCTGACGCGCCAGCCTCCAGCGCCATTTGGATCGCCGGGAGGCTAGCCCGGATGCGCGTGTCGTCAGCCACCGCACCGCTATCGGTCAGCGGTACATTAAGATCGGCGCGGATAAAGACCCGCTTGCCGCGAACAGCACCTGCCGCAACGAGATCGGAGAACTTTTTGGCTTCCATCATCTCTCCTTAGCCGGCGACGTGGCGCACGAAACGGAGCATGTTGCAGGTGTAACCATACTCGTTGTCGTACCAGGCCACCACCTTGACAAAGGTGGGGTCGAGCATGATTCCAGCTTCGGCATCGAAGACCGACGGCTGCGGGCAGCCGCGGAAGTCGGTGGAGACGACTGCCTGATCCGTATAACCAAGCACCCCCTTGAGATCCCCTTCGCTGGCCTCTTTCATTGCCGAGCAGATTGCCTCGTAGGTGGTCTCTTGCGCAAGCTGCACAGTGAGGTCGACGACCGAGACATCCGAGGTAGGCACGCGGAAGGCCATACCGGTGAGCTTCTTGTTAAGCGCCGGGATCACCTTACCGACCGCCTTCGCTGCGCCGGTGGCCGATGGGATGATGTTTTCCAGGATGCCGCGGCCGCCGCGCCAATCTTTGGCCGAGGGACCATCGACGGTCTTTTGTGTGGCGGTGGCGGCATGGACCGTGCTCATCAGCCCGCGCACGATCCCGAAGCGGTCGTGCAGCACTTTGGCCACCGGTGCCAGGCAGTTGGTGGTACAGCTGGCGGCCGAGACAATCGCCTGTCCCGCGTAAGCGGTGTGGTTGACGCCATAGACAAACATTGGGGTGTCGTCTTTGGATGGTGCCGACTGGACCACCTTCTTGGCGCCAGCTTGCAGATGCTTCTGGCACGACTCGGCGGTGAGGAAGAGGCCTGTCGATTCAACAACGACATCCACTCCGACATCGCCCCAGGCGAGCGCCGCCGGGTCTTTCTGAGCGGTGACGCGAATCGTCTTGCCATTGACGACGAGGTTGCCATCGACTACCTCGACCTGCGCCGGTAGTCGGCCGTGGACCGAGTCGTAGGAGAGGAGGTAGGCGAGGTAGGCCGGTTCAAGAAGGTCATTGACTGCTACCACCTCTAGGTCCTGAAACTCAGCCTCCTTGACCACCGCCCGCAGAACCATGCGACCGATACGACCAAATCCATTGATTCCAATGCGAACCGTCATCTGTACACTCCTAAGTGAATGGAACAATTAGTTTTTTGCCATTACCTCGCGCACCGCGGCGATGATCCGCTCCACCGTAAAGCCAAAGTGGGCAAAGAGCTGGTCGCCGGGGGCCGATTCACCGAAGCGATCGATACCCAGAACCAGACCGCTGGTGCCGACGTATTTGTACCACAGATCGGGGTGGGCCGCTTCGATGGCGATCTTGGGAAGATCCGGTGGCAGGACTTCGTCGCGGTAGCTTTGCGGTTGGCGAGCAAAGGCTTCGACGCAGGGCATCGAGACGACTCGGCAGCCAACCATCATCTGGGCAAGCTGTTCAGCCGCCTTAAGCGCCAAAGCGACTTCTGAACCGGTGGCGATCAGGACAACCCGCAACACTGGGAATTCGGCGACAACATAGCCGCCGCGGGCGATCTCGGCAGCGCGGTTTGGGTCGTCGTGCAGTTTGGGAAGGTTCTGGCGCGACAGCACCAGCGCCGACGGACCGTCAGCGCGCTCGAGTGCATTTGCCCAAGCCACTGCCGTCTCTAAGGCGTCGGCGGGCCGCCAAACGTCAAGGTTGGGGATGAGGCGCAGGCTCGGCACATGTTCTACAGGCTGGTGGGTGGGACCATCTTCTCCCAGACCGATCGAGTCGTGGGTAAGGACATGGATAACCCGCTGCTTCATCAGTGCCGCCATGCGGATGGCGTTGCGCGAATAGTCGGAAAAGACAAGGAAGGTGCCGCCGTAGGGAATCAGCCCCTGGTGTAGCGCGATGCCATTCATCATTGCCGCCATCGCAAATTCGCGCACCCCGTAGGAGAGGTGGCGACCCCACTGGTCGCGCCGCACCGCGGTCGCACCTTTGAAGTCGGTGAGGTTCGAGTGGGTCAGGTCGGCCGAGCCGCCAAAAAGCTCGGGAAGCGCCGGACCGAGGACGTTAAGGGCGTTCTGGCTTGCCTTGCGGGTCGCGGGATTGCTACTGTCGCTTGCTGCGGCAGCAAAGAGGCGGGTCTTAATCTCTTCCCAGTTGGCTGGAAGCGCCCCAGCCAGGCGCCGTTCCAGTTCCCTGGCCTTTTCGGGATGGGCAGCCCGGTAGCGCGCCAACTGCTCTTGCCAGTTGCGGTAGAGCGTCTCCCCTTGGGCGCGCTTGTCCCAGGCAGCGCGAATTGTCTCGGGGATCTCGAAGGGACCATAGGTCCAGCCGAGCGCTTCGCGCATCGCCTTTGTCTCATCGCCGCCTAGGGGGGCGCCGTGCACGTCGGCGCTGCCCGCTTTGTTGGGGGCTCCCTTACCGATGGTGGTGCGGCAGATGATCAGGGTAGGCTTGCCCTCTTCGGTGACCGCCTGGGCCTTGGCTTCGGTAATGGCTTGACTGACCGCGGCGATGTCGTGACCGTCGATCGGCCCAATGACGTTCCAGTGATACGCAGCAAAGCGCTGGGCGGTATCATCGGCGAACCAATTCTTGACTTCACCGTCGATTGAAATGCCGTTGTCGTCGTAAAGGCAGATCAGTTTAGAAAGGCGCAGTGTCCCGGCAAGGGAGGCAGCCTCGTGGCTGACCCCTTCCATCAGGCAGCCATCGCCTAGGAAGACGTATGTGAAGTGGTCGATAATCGGGTGCTGAGCGGTGTTGAATTCGCTGGCCAGGAGCTTTTCGGCAAGCGCCATCCCTACCGCGTTGGCAAAGCCTTGCCCAAGCGGCCCCGTGGTCGTTTCGACCCCCGGGGTGTGCCCATACTCCGGGTGGCCTGCCGTTTTGCTGCCCAGCTGCCGGAAGCGCTTCAGCTCCTCAAGCGGCAGGTCAAAGCCAGTGAGATGCAAAAGGGCGTAAATAAGCATCGAGGCGTGACCATTGGAGAGGACGAAGCGGTCGCGGTTTGGCCACTCAGGGTGGGTGGGGCTGATGCGCAGGTGCTCATCCCACAAGGCGACAGCCATTTCGGCCATCCCAAGCGGTGCCCCTGGGTGCCCCGACTTGGCGGCGTTGGTGGCATCAACCGCCAGGAAGCGCAGCGCATGCGCCATAAGGGTTTTGGTATCAGACACGGCGTTTTTCTCCGAAATTCGATAAAGCAATTTTACGCGATTCCCAGCGCCCGTTTGCGCCGCTCCATAAAGCGCCAGACAAAGGGGGTAAAGATGAGCTGCATGGCCATCTCCATCTTGCCTCCTGGGACAACGATGGTATTGGGACGGCTCATGAAGGAGTCATGGATCATGTTCAGGAGGTAGGGAAAGTCGATCCCTTTGGGGTTGGCAAAGCGGATAATGACCAGACTCTCGTCGGCAGTAGGGATATCGCGGGCAATAAAGGGGTTGGAGGTGTCGACCACCGGTACCCGCTGGAAGTTGACGTGGGTACGGGAAAATTGCGGCACGATGTAGTTGACATAGTCAGGCATCCGCCGCAGGATGGTATCGGTAATCGCCTCAGTCGAGTAGCCCCGCTCTTTGCGGTCGCGCCACAACTTCTGGATCCATTCCAAGTTGATGACCGGCACAACGCCAACCAGAAGGTCGGGGTATTGCGCGATGTTGTGTTCCGGGGTGACGACTGCGCCGTGCAACCCTTCGTAAAAGAGAAGATCGGTCCCTTCAGGGATCTCTTCCCATTCGGTAAAAGTTCCCGGTGGCGCGCCATACTGCCGTGCCTCTTCTTCGTTGTGGATGTAGTGACGGATGCGGCCACGCCCCGTTTCGCTGTAGGTTTTAAAAAGGTTTTCCAGTTCGCCAAAGAGGTTGGCCTCGGGGCCGAAGTGGCTAAAGTGGCGGTTGCCCTTAGCCTCCTCTTCGGCCATCTTCTGGCGCATCGCCGCGCGGTCGTAGGCGTGGAAGGAGTCCCCCTCAACCAGCGCCGCTTTGACCCCTTCGCGGCGAAAGACATTGATAAATGAGCGCATCACGGTGCTCGTGCCTGCTCCTGAGGAACCGGTGATGGCAATAATGGGATGCTTGGCAGACATGTTGTTCTCCCTAAGTGGTCGTTGGGTCAGGCTCCGTCGCGAAAGAGCGTCCGCTCGGCAAAGAGGGGAATTTCGCGGTCCAGGTAGTCGGTGTCGTGGTGGTAGCGCTCGATCCGTTCCACCTCTTCGCGCGAGCCAAAGACAAAACCGACGCGCTGGTGCAGTTCGGTCGGTTGCACCGTCAAAACTGGACCGTAGCCAGTGGAGGCGCGGCCGCCAGCCTGCTCAACGATCATACCGATCGGGTTGCATTCGTACATAAGGCGCAGCCGCCCAGGTTTTTTCGGGTCTTTGGTGTCGCGCGGATAGAGAAAGACTCCGCCGCGGGTGAGGATGCGGTGGGTTTCGGCAACAAGCGACGCCACCCAGCGCATGTTGAAATCTTTTCCGCGCGGACCGGTCTTACCCTTGAGACACTCGTCGACGTAGCGCTTGACCGGCGGCTCCCAAAAGCGAGCGTTGGAGGCGTTGATGGCAAACTCTTTGGTTGATTCGGGGATGCGCATCTGCGGATGGGTCAGCATGAATTCGCCAAAATCGGGGTCGAGGGTAAATCCGACAACCCCGCGGCCAACAGTGAGCACGAGCATTGTGGTCGGGCCATAGATGGCATACCCGGCAGCGATCTGTTGCGTGCCCGGCTGCAGGAAGTCGGCAACGGTGACCTCTTTCTTCCCTTCTGGCGCCCGCAGCACCGAAAAGATCGAACCCACCGAGACATTGACGTCAATGTTCGACGAGCCATCAAGGGGATCAAAAAGCAGCAGATAACGCCCACGCGGGTACTCGTCGGGAATGAGGTAGGGTTCGTCCATCTCCTCAGAGGCCATCCCAGCAAGGTAGCCGCCCCATTCGGTCAGGCGCATGAAGCACTCGTTGCTGATGACATCAAGCGGTTTTTGCTCTTCACCTTGAACATTGACGGTGGTGGTGACTGCGTGATTGGTTTTCCCCAGCGCCCCGTAGGCCACTTGCCGAGCGATCGCTTTGCAGGCGCGGGCTACGTCAAGGATCAGCGCGTTGAAATCTCCGCTTGCGCCAGGAAAACGGCGGCGCTCTTCGATCAGAAACTGCGTCAGCGTTGGCGTATGGGCCCAGTACATGGCGTTACCTCTTCAGCAGCTATTGTCAATGTTGAGAAGATAAATTAAACTTGTCATAAAGTGAAGTTGAATTTTTTTAGTTTTTAATTCAGTTTAACTAAAGGAGACGCCGTGAAACACGTTACCATGCGCCAGCTGCGCATCTTTGCCACGGTGGCCAAAGAGGGTTCGATCAGTAAGGCGGCTGACCGACTCTTTCTCACACCGCCTGCGGTTTCGATGCAGATTAAGGAGTTGGAGACGCAGATCGGGATGGTGCTCTTTGAGCGCACGTCACGTCGCTTCGAGCTGACCACAGTAGGGGAGTATTTTCTCCTCTATGCCCGCAAGATTCTTGATCTGGTGGCAGAGGCCGAGGAGTTGGCCAAGCGGCTGCAGGAAGGAGCGGTGGGTGAGCTTAAGATCGGCATGGTGAGCACTGCCCAGTATTTTGTTCCGCGCATGTTGGGGGACTTTCGCCGCGAGCATCCCGGTGTCTCACTGTCGTTGCGGGTGGGAAACCGGGCGCAGATCGTTGCACTTCTTGAGATGCGGGAGATTGATATTGCAGTGATGGGACGGCCCCCAGAGAGTCTGTCGGTGCGCGCCGAGGCTTTTGCCGGCCACCCCAGCGCTTTTTTGGCTTATCCTGATCACCCGTTGGCGCAGGAATCCCTGATCGATCCGCGGCAGCTGGTGCAGGAGCCGCTGATCGTTCGCGAGAGCGGTTCGGGGACGCGCGCGGCCATGGAGCTCTTTTTTAACGAGCGGCGTTTGACGCCGACGGTGGCCATGCAGATGGAGAGCAACGAAGCGATCAAACAGGCAGTGATCTCAGGGCTGGGGATCACTTTTTTGTCGTTGCACACCGTCGGGGGCGAGCTTGCGCGCGGGGAGCTGGTGATGCTGCCCGTGCGCGGAACGCCCTTGATGCGCGCTTGGTACGTGGTGCACCGGGTGAGCCAATTCGTCGCCCCACCGGTTGAGGCTTTTCGCTACTATTTGCTTGAGCGTGGGCAGACTTTTTTGCAGACCCATTTCCCGCTGCCGGCGATGGCAGAGCGGACCCTGCCCGGCCAGGGTAGCGGTTAGGTTTGACTCGAGCGCAGAATCAGAACATCAGGAGAGGGTGACAATTTTCAGCGTATTGCTGCCGCCCGGCTGCCCCATCGGCTCGCCAAAGGTGATGGCGATCGTTTCCCCTCGGGTAACCCAACCGTGGGCTTGGAGCCGCCCGGTGATGTCGGCCAATAGTTTTCGCCCAGGGAGGTGATGTTTCTCAAACGGGAAGTAGACAGGGGTTACCCCACGAAAGAGCGCGAGCTGGCCAAAGGTAGTGAGGTCGGGGGTAAAGGCGTAGATAGGCAGATTGCTGTCGATGCGGCTCATCCATAGCGCCGTAGCCCCCGATTGGGTGAGCGCCACGATCGCTTTAGCCCCAAGATGGTAGGCCGACCAAACAGCAGAGACAGCGATCGCCTCATCGACGCGCGAGAAACGGCGCCCGAGTAGATCCTGGTCGAGCTGGGGAGCGCGCGACAGGTCTGCTTGTCGGCAGACGCGGTCCATCGCCTCAACCGCTTCAACCGGATAGCGGCCAGTAGCGGTTTCAGCTGAAAGCATCACCGCGTCGGTGCCATCGAGCACGGCGTTGGCGACATCAGAGACTTCGGCGCGGGTGGGGACGGGGCTTTCGATCATCGACTCCATCATCTGCGTGGCGGTGATCGAAAGGCGGTTCAGGGCGCGTGCGCGGCGCAGGATCTGTTTTTGTAGCGCTGGTACCGCGGCATCGCCAACTTCGACCGCCAGGTCGCCGCGAGCAACCATTACCCCATCGCTGGCGTTGAGAATCGAATCGAGCGCAGCCACCGCTTCAACCCGTTCAATTTTGGCGATCAGCTTGGCGCGGCTTCCGGCATTTCGGGCAAGATGGCGCGCTGTTTCCATCTCTTCGGCATGCTTGACGAATGAGACCGCTAGGTAATCAACCCCGATCTCGGCTGCCAACCGGATGTCACGCCGGTCCTTTTCGGTAAGCGCTGGCGCCGACAACCCGCCACCGAGTTTGTTGATCCCTTTGTGGTTGGCGAGGCGTCCTCCAACCAGCACCTGGGTTTGTAGGGTCCCGGCCTGTTTGTTCACGACCCGCAGCTGGATTTTGCCGTCGTCTAACAGCAGGGTATCGCCGGCTTCGACCTCATCGATCAGCTCAGGATAGTCAAGGCCTACCCGCGATTGGTCGCCAGGGGTAAGGTCGATATCAAGATGAAAGGTCTGCCCTTTTTCCAGGACGACGGCGCCATCGGTAAAACGACCAATGCGGATTTTAGGACCCTGCAGGTCGCCAAGGATGGCCACCGGTCGGTCTAGGCTGGCGGCAGCAGTGCGGACTAACGCGGCGCGTGCGCGGTGTTCGTCAGGGGTTCCATGCGAAAAGTTAAGGCGGACGACATCAACACCCGCAGCGATCATCCCTTCCAGCGTGGCGCGGTCGCTACTGGCTGGGCCGAGGGTGGCAACGATCTTGGTGTGACGCATGGTCCTCTTCCGAAAGTGAGGATAAAGTCGATGGTAACACGGTTTGTGGCCCACGGACGGAAATGGGTGTCGGCAAATTGCACGTGGTGTTCGTCGGCGCGAAACGCAGCAAGCGCCTGTTGGTTGGCAAAGGTCATCGTCCAGAGGTAGGGGTACGGGGATTGGGCAGTGAGGGCAGTCCCAGCAGCAATGCGGCGCACCCCAGGCAGTTTGCCAAGGGTAGCCACACCAAGCTGCTGCATCGCTTCGACCTCTGGTGCCCCCTCGGCCCAGCGGTGAAAGATGACATGTTCGACCGGCCGAAGCGGCGCAGCATAAGCGAGCACCGCTTCGGCCTGTCCAGCCGCGCCCCAAAGGGTACTGGTGCGCACCACCTCGGCAGCAATCGCAGATATGGCCGCTTCGCGTATCGCTTCCCAACGCCAAGCGCCCTGTGCGGCAGCTGCCGCTGCTTCAACAAGCGCCGTGTAGTAGTTGATCTTGTTGGCCCCGGCAGCAACAAGGTTGCGGTACTCCTCATCGGTAAGACCCGTGCCACCGTGGATAACCAGTGGGGTTTCAGGAAGCGCCGCGCGAATCGCAGCAAGCCGCGCGAAATCAAGCGCCGGGGCGTCACGCAGTCGTCCATGCACAGTGCCGATCGAAACCGCCAGCCAGTTGCACTCGGTGGCGGCAACGAAAGCGCGGGCCTCATCGGGGTCGGTGTATTGGATCGGGCCAGGGTGGAGCTCAGAATCGATTCCCTCTTGGCCAGGTACGTAGCCAATCTCTCCTTCAAGCGGCATCCCGACACGATGGGCAAGTTGCGCTGCTGCCCGGGTTGCAGCAACATTTTCGTCCCAAGGCAGGTGTGAGCCATCATACATAAGGCTGGTGTAGCCAAGCTGTGTGGCCTTAGTAAGGCGCTCGATCGTTGAGCCATGGTCGTAGTGGATGGCAATTGGTAGCGGTGAGGCATCTGCAGCAGTTACAACGGCAGCAAGCAGCGAAGCTTCGTCGAACTGGTGGGTATGCACTTCGGCAACGCTAAGGATCAGCGGGGCACGCGCCGCTTCACCGCCGCGCAAGATGCCGTCAAGCATCGTCGTGTCGATCAGGTCATAGGCACCCACTGCGTAGCCGTGGCGCCGAGCGTGGTCAAGGAGGGCAAAGGGGTCGACAAGCATGGTCCACTCTATGAGTCAAGGTGTTGCGCTCTCTTTACCCATTGGGTGAGAAGCGGCCAGGTTACCCACCCCGAACCGTTGCCGGTTGGGGAGATGAGAAAGCGGGCTGGTTGCTGAGGTTCGCCGAGGTGTTCAACAACGGCCAGCGCCCCCGGGTAGGCATCAGCCCGTCCATATTCACTTTCGCTGATGATGACAGGAATTCCGGCCGCTGCGGCGGCAGCAGCGCCGTGGGCGGTATCTTCGATGGCCACTGCCTCATGTGGGGCAAGTCCGGTTTGGTGTAAAGCAACGAGGTAAGCCTGAGGATCGGGCTTTTTGCGCGGGGCTTCGCGGGCAGTGACGATCGTTGCAAAGGGTGGGGCATCGGCAGGCCACAGGGCGGTAAGAAGTGCCGTAACGTTTTCTGGGCTGGTGGTGGTGACGATGCCGATCGCTGCGCCTGCTGCGGCCGCTTCGCGGGCAAGCCGGACCACCCCTGGTCGCAGCGGCAGCGCGCCCGAAGCCAGGAGTTCGCCCAAACGGCGGTTTTTGTCGCGATGAATTTCGGCAATGGCTGCTTCGCTGAGACAGATCGACTGGCACTCGTCACGATAGGCGGTTTGGAAGTGCGCAATCCGCTCTCGTCCTCCCGCAACGGATAACAGGGCACGATAGCGTTCAGGGGACCAGTGCCACGGCAGGCCAGCGGCGGCAAAGGCGGCGTTGAAAGCTTGGCGGTGCAACTCTTCGGTTTCGGCAAGGGTGCCGTCAACGTCAAAGAGCAGGGCGCGCAACAGGGTGCATGACATAACAGGTCCCTTAGACATAGCGGTGCGACTGATCGTAAGCCATCGTACCCTTGACGTGGTTGGTGGATGACGTGGGCAGTATAGCGCGGCTTTTTTAGTAAGTAAAGATTATTTTTTTGCTATTCTTTTTAAGAATAACTTAATTTTTAACAGTGGCGTAAAAGGCTGCCAAAAGGATTAAGGATCGGCAATGGTACAATCGTTCGTCCCAAGGAAAGGAGAAGATGGTGACGGGGGAACGCTGGCGTCCCGGTCTTACGGTTGCGGGGGTGATCGAACGCGAGGGACATTTTTTGCTGGTCGAAGAGAAGACGCCGGAGGGGGTCCGCTTTAACCAGCCGGCAGGCCATGTTGAGGTTGGCGAGGCGCCTGCTGCGGCAGTTGTGCGCGAGGTGTGGGAAGAGACCCGCTATCGGTTCATCCCCCGCGCGGTCGTCGGGGCCTACCTGTGGCAAAAGCCCGGCAGCGAGACCGCCTATCTGCGTTTTGCCTATGCCGGTTCGGTCAGTGACGTGCCGGAACCTGGCGAACTGGATGCCGGAATTCTCAAGGTGCATTGGCTTACCCGCGATGAGATCGCGGCGCTGGCTGCAGCTGGTAAGACCCGCTCGCCATTGGTTCTGGCAGTGATCGATGATTGGCTTTCTGGGCGGCGGTATAGTTTGGATGTGGTCCGCCTGTGGCGCGAGGGTGAAGGGCTGGTGGTGGTCTGATGGGCGTCAAGGTCCCTACAGGCGCGGCTGCAGCAGCGCTTCTCGATTCGCTTGGCTTGGCCGCTCAATGGGCCACCCTCCCCGAGGGGGATGGGCGGCGGGTGGTCGTGGGCCTTTCTGGCGGCGTCGATTCGGCAGTCACTGCTTGGCTCCTTAAGGCACGCGGTTGGCAGGTCACTGGCGTCTTCATGAAGAACTGGGAAGACGACGACACTGAGGCCCACTGCACCAGCCGGGCCGACTGGGTCGATGTTGTCAGTGTTGCCTACTGTCTGGATATCGAGGTTGAGCACGTCAATTTTGCTGCCCAGTACCGTGAGCGCGTCTTTCGCGAATTTCTTGACGAATATCGGGCCGGGCGTACCCCAAACCCAGATATCCTGTGCAACTCTGAAATCAAATTCGCCGCTTTTCTTGACCATGCCCTCGCAAGCGGGGCCGAGGCGATCGCCACCGGTCACTATGCCCAGATCCGGGCATGGAAGGCGGAAGATGGCCATATCATCTATCAGCTGTGCAAAGCCGAGGATGGGACCAAGGACCAGAGCTATTTTCTCTACCGACTGACCCAGGCGCAACTAGCCAAGAGTCTTTTTCCGCTTGGCGCGTTTTATAAGCGCGACGTGCGGCGCATTGCCGCTACGCTGGGGTTGCCGGTGGCCACCAAAAAGGATTCAACCGGTATCTGCTTTATCGGTGAGCGCTCCATGCGCCAGTTTCTCTCCCGTTATCTTGCCGCTCAACCGGGGGAGATCCGCGATCTAGAGACAGGGGCGCTCTTGGGGCATCATGAGGGGCTGATCTACTACACTTTGGGCCAGCGGCACGGGTTAGGGATTGGCGGCGTCAAGGGGCGAGACAGTAAGGGGACACACGCTCCGTGGTTTGTGGCCCGTAAAGATTTGACCCACAACGTCCTTTACGTGGTGCGTGGCCACGACCATCCGGCGCTTTATGCCGACCGTTTGCGGGCGGTGCGTTGCCATTGGGTGAGCGGGACGTTACCCCATACCCACTGGGTCTATACGGCCAAGCCGCGCTACCGGGCAATTGACGCGCCGTGCGAAATCGAAGCAGTGCACGAAGCCCAAGCGATGACGCTTGCCTTTTCCGCGCCGCAGTGGGCATTGACGCCAGGGCAGAGCGTGGTGGTCTATGAGTCGCGTGTCTGCTTAGGGGGCGGGGTCATCGACGAGGCTTGGTCCAGCGAAGAGGAGGGTGCCGATTCTCTATTGGCAGCAAAAGCGCTGTAGGCGCGGTGGGCGGCAATTGCCAGTTGCCCAGAGGCAAAATGGTGGCAGCGCTCGATAAAGTGCGCGGTTGTCTTTGGCATTGGGGTGCGTGCCCGTGTGATGTATTGGATTAACGCATGACCATCGGTAATTAGCCGTTCACCATCGGCGATGAGCAGCAGTTCATCGCGCGTTGGGGGGTGAGGAAGGCGTGGTTTAAAGTGCACGACCTCTTCGCCGGCGACAACGAATTCGGACCAGACCTCGAAGATTTCCGGGTCGGTGCGCAGGGTTTCCACTTTGCATTTCGCGGCAGTGGCAAGGCGGTTGAGCCGCGGGGTAAGATCGGTAAAAAGGGGATGGGCGGCAATCGTTGACTGCATTGTTGCTACGATTCGATCGATGTCGCGCATCGTCCAGGCGATCTTGAGGTAGCGGCTTTCGTAAAAGTCAGCGATTGGAATTGAGAAGGCACGGAAGGGTTCGCCCCAGAGCTCGTCGATCCCCTCTTCGCCGCTGCGGTGTAGTACCAGCCGTTTGAGCGCGAGCGCCTCTTGCAAAGAGCGGCCGCACTCGCGCATGAGATCGTCAGAGGGACTGATGGTTACCCCTAGCTCCTGAAGTTCGACCAGGTGGGTAAAGATGTCGGTGGCACGGTTTAAAAGGGCCCCTGCTAGCATTGCCCCTTTGACCCTTTTTTTGGCGGGGTCGGTCTCCTCTTCATAGGCTTTCCGCGCCTCATCGAGCCGCCGCCCGGGAACATTAAGGCCGTGTTCGACGTGGTTAAAGAGCCGCCGGGTAAGGTCCCGAATCAAGGTTTTGCGCGCCTGCAGTTCGTCATCAGGAATCGGGTAGGTCTTAATCCAGTAGCCCTCGTAGAAAACCCGTTCTTTGCCATCGATGAGACGTCGGGTGCCGTTTTCTGGGATCATTTCTGCGATCATGACCAATGCCTTTGAGCTGCGCTAGCAGAAGTGTACTGCGAAGAGGGCGGCGGGGCAATCACCGATCGGCCATGGCTATTCGGCAAGGTCGGGATGAATGACGGCGCGCAGCTGTACCGGGCGGGGGTGGTATTTACGAATACGAAACCACCAGAGGCTGGCTCGGGGAAACGACCAGGAGAGGGGGGAGCCTACCAGGAGAAAGGCTGCAGTTTCGCCCAACCACGGTTGATGGCCCACTATTAGGAGCGATTGGTCGGGATCGGGCCACTTAAGGAGCCTCAGTACCTGGCTGGTCGCGCTTCCTGGGGCAATCTCCTCAGCAATTGTGAAGTTTTCGCTAAAGTGGGCCAAGGTCTCTTGGCTGCGCAAGGCAGGCGAGGCATAGCAGGTGAGCGTCTTGGGGGCGTGGCGTTTGAGCCAACGGCCAACTCGCTCGGCCTGTTTGTGGCCAGCGGTCGTCAGGGGGCGAGAATGGTCGTCGCTGCCTGCTTCGGCTTCAGCATGGCGCCAGAGAAGAAGATCGGTAGTCATCAGAAGGCTCCTATTAGGTTACAGACGGGGAAGGGGTTCGGCCAGCCATTCGGCCAGCGAATCGATGATCTGATCGGCAGCAGGGATGCGCTGGGCGTGCTGCCAGGCGAGCACAACCGCCGCGCCTACGGCAAGTGCGTCGTTGCGCGCTAGCCACGGGGAGAGTTGCAGCGCTGCACTCTCCCAATCTTGCGCGGCTCCCAGAAGGTCGAGGGCTCGTTTGGCCCGCGCCAATTGTTGTGTGGCGGTACGTGTGGGCAAAAGCCCCTCCGACCACTCAAGCGCATAGCGCCACGCCTTGAGCGCAATGCGCACCCGGTGGCGGTTCGTGCCGCTTGGCTCGGCGCGCCACTGGGCGATCCGGTCAACGACCCGGCTGCGCAGCCGTTCCAGGCGACGGGCGAGAAAGGGAAGGAGCGGCTCGGCCGGCTCGGTGGCAAGCCGCGCGGCGAGCTGCGTGGCCGCTTCGAGCCAGAAGCACCCAAGCTGCCCGTAGGGTGGGGTGATCGGGCGATGGCGTGCGGTGAGCGCGTCGCGCAAAGCCGCCACCGCTTCAGGGGCAACCGGGCAGTAGGTAAGGGTCGGTGCGACGAGTTCGCTCAGAAGAACATCGCGGTCGCGGGTGCCGCCGGAGGGTTCGGCAATCGTTTTGAGCGCCTCTTGCCACTTCTGGGCAAGCGGTCGCCCAAGCCACGGGGCAAAGAGACGCACGAGGACGCGGGCACGGCGCAGCGCCACCCGGAGCTGGTGGAGCGCTTCCGGGTCGTGGGTCGTGGCATAGAGCGAGAGGTTGGCTGCCCCTTGGGCGACCGTCTCCGACCAGGCCTGCCAAAAAGCGTCGCCTACGCTTGCCCGTTTCCCCCAGCGCGGGGGATCAGCTTTGACCGGTTTCAGCGCTGTGCCGGCTAGCAGCGCGTTTCCACGCGCCGCCTTGGAGCGCGGCTCGGGCCATAGCGGTACCTGGTCGGCTAGCTGGCGGGCTAGCGCATAGAGTTCAGCAAGTGGTGCGGTGGCGCTTTCGATCTCAACTTCGCACAGAGGCAGACTTTGGTTGCCAGCTGTGATCGTTCCGCGATCAAGTGCAATTTCGGCAGCGCCGCCAACAAGGGGGAGCTGCCAGCGGGTACGGCGAAAACGCGTGGTGAGCACCGGTTGCCAGGTGGCAGCGGTGGCGGTGAGCTGCTTGCTGAGGTCGGGGCGGTCGATCTGGGCAAGGAGCGGTTCGAGCCAGTCGTGTGGTGGCGGTGGGGTAGCAGCAAAGAGGTGCGGCTGAGCGACCGAGGCGGGGAGAGAAATCTCCCATTCGGCACGGTCGGTAAAGCCGCTGGCGTCACCGCTTGCGCATTTGACCGTGGCAAAAAAGGCCGCACCGTCGCGGCGCACGCGCACGGCGATACCTGCTTGCGCCAGACGCTGCTCGGGGGTGTCGAAGTAGCGGCTGATAATGAGCTGAGGCGTTGCCGTAAGCGGTGCCAGGAGCGGGTGGCGGGTGAGTTTAGCAGCATCGCGCGGGCGAAGCGCCAGTTTGATTTCACGCTCTTGGGCCATGGCTGCATCCTGTCAGGGCAGAAGGGGTTTGGCCAGATAGGTATTCCGGGCTGGGCCAAGTTCGCTTGCTGGGGTAATGTTGGCAAAGAGGTGGGCCCAGAGGGTTCGTACCGGAGCGGTGAGCGGTTCGATTTCGCTTCGTGGCAGGAGAAGCGGCCGTTCGTCGAGCCGCAGCCGATGTTGTGCGCGGCGCAGTTCCCGGTAGACGTCCGCAACAGCGCTAGCAAGCGATGCCGGGATCAGCCCGGCGCTGCCGGCGCGCGCCAGCAGCGCGATGTTTCCGACGTTATCGATCAGTTCGGGGTGGCGGGGAGCATGGGTCAGGATAAGTGTCTGGACTAAAAATTCGACATCGATGAGCCCGCCGGGGTCATGCTTAAGATGGAAGCGCTCAGGGTCAAGGCGGTGCTCCTTGGCCATCTTGTGGCGCATGGCCAGGATTTCAGAGGCGACTTTGGTCGGATCGCGCTCGATTGTCAGAATAGAGCGGCGCAGCTGCTCGAAACGGGCGCCCAGATGGGGGTCGCCGGCGGCGAAACGGGCGCGGGTCAAGGCCTGGTGTTCCCATGTCCACGCCGATTCGATCAGGTAGCGCTCCATACGGGCAAGGGGCGTAGCGGGTAACCCCGCTTCACCGTCGGGGCGCAGGCGCAGGTCAAGCTCAAAGAGCTCGCCTGCTGCTGTTCGTGCGCTCCACCAGGTGGCCAGCCGTTGGGCCAGGCGGCAGTAAGTGTCGAGCGCTTCGGGGTGGGGGTCGTCAAAGAGGTAGACAAGGTCGAGGTCGCCAGCGTAGCCGAGCTCTTTGCCGCCCAGTTTGCCATAAGCGATCACAGCAAACTGGGGCTTTTCGCAGTGGCGCCGGCGTAGCGTCTGCCAGACGAAGGGCAGCGACGCTTCCAGGATGGCGTCGGCAAGTGCCGAGAGGTGGTCGCTTAGCCGCTCGATGGTCAATTTGCCGGCAATATCTTTAAGAAGCAGGCGAAAGAGCTGGGCGTGGTGGGCTTCCCGTAGCCAGTTCATCTGCGCTTCGGTATCGCCATCGTGCCAGCTAAGCCGCTCAGTGAGCTGGGCTTGAAAGAGGCTCCAGTCGGGCACTTCGGCCAGAACTCGCTCATCGAGTGCTTCGTCAAGCAGAATTGGGTGGCGGCAGAGGTAGGTGGCAGCCCAGCGGGCGCTGGCGACGATCTGGGCTACCCGTTCAAGCGCCTTAGGGTGCTCGTCCAGGAGGGCAAAGTAGCTGGTGCGTCCCCCGATCGCCTCAAAGAGATCGAGGAGCCGACTGAGGGTTGGGTCGGGGGGGGTAAAGGTGGCTGCTACGGTGATCGCCAGGGCGATGAGGTTGTCGCGTCGCAGGCGGGCCGTCGGGCTGCTCATAAACCGCGGGGCGTTTTTAAGGGTTTCAAGCCGATGGGCCAACGCTTCGGCGTCGCGGTAGCCAAGTTCGGCGAGCGCTTCACGATAGCTGCTCCGATCGCCTGCGGCGTACCAGGCGCCGTCAAAGGGGGTGGACTCCTCTTCTTTGCCAAATAGGTTGTTGAAAAGGGCGCTCACTGCACCGCGGTGGGCCTCCAGCACTGTCTGGAAGGCGGGCCAGTCGGGAAAGCCCATCGCCTCGGCAAGGCGCTGCTGCTGGTTGGGGTCGCGCGGCAGGTCGTGGGTCTGGGCATCGGCCCAGTATTGCAGCCGGTGTTCGACGCGCCGCAAAAAGCAGTAGGCAGCATCAAGCGCCTGGTGGGCCTCTGAAGTGATCAGCCCCCGTTCGGCTAGACGGGCAAGCACCCCACGGGTGGGACGGATCTGCAGCTGCGGGTCACGCCCGCCACGGATCAGTTGATGGACTTGGGCGATGAATTCGATCTCACGAATGCCGCCAGGGCCGAGCTTGATATGGTCTTGGCGATCTTTGCGGGCTACTTCCCGGCGAATCTGGGCGTGCAGGTCGCGAACCGCTTCGATGGCGCCAAAATCAAGGTACTTGCGATAGACAAAGGGGCGCACCAGCGCCTCCAGTTGCGGCCAGCGTTCGCCGGTGAGCGCCCGGGCCTTGATCCATGCGTACCGCTCCCAGGTGCGCCCTTGGGTGACCAGATAGTCTTCGAGCATGTCGAACGAGACGACCAGCGGACCAGAGTCGCCGTGGGGGCGTAGCCGCATATCGACGCGAAAGACAAAGCCATCGCCAGTCGGTTCGGCAAGGGCCTGAATGAGGCGCTTGCCCAGCAGGGTGAAAAATTCGGCGTTGCTGATGATCTTGGGACCAGCGGTTTCGCCCTCTTCAGGATAGACGAAGACAAGGTCGATGTCTGAGGAGACATTGAGCTCGCCCCCACCCAGCTTGCCCATGCCGACGACGATCAGCTCCTGCTCCCAACCTGAGGGGGATTGCGGGCGGCCGTAGCGTTCGGTAAGCGCCAGGTAGTGGTGCGAGTAGGTCGCGTCGATGGCTACTTCGGCAAAGTGGGTCATTGCCTGGGTAATCTCATCAAGCGGCGCTTGGCCAACCAGGTCGCGCAGGGCCGAGTGGGCAAAGACCGCTGCCCGCAGATGGCGCAGCACCGCTTCCAGCGTCGGGGCGCCCGAAAGGGGGGGAGCGGCAACGAAGTCGGCGATTGTCTCGCGGGTGAGCGGCTGGGGGAGGGTGGTAGCTAGCCAAGGCTGTAGCCAGGGTCGGGCAGCGATCAGGCGTTCCAGGTGGGGGGAGAAAGGGTAGGCCTGGTGCAGCCAGCGGGTGAGTTCCTCGACAGCGAGCGACATAGGCGGCTCCTTGGTAACCTAGGCATTATAATCTGGTGCCTGCCTTTCGCTGACTGGCCTGGATGGGTTCTCCCTTTTTTCCTCTTCTCTGCTCCTCGTGGCGCCTGGCGTTGCGCGCCTTCGTCGCCGCGGCTGCAGCAGTGTTGGCCGTAGCTACGGTGGCCATCGTTGCCGTGGTATGGGTACTTTCGTCGCAGCTTGACCGCCTGCAGCCGTGGCTGGCCGACTGGCTCTCTGGCAAGCTCCACGCCCAAGTGGCATTGGAGGGTCTGGCCGGCTCCTGGGAGGGGACGAAGCCAACGCTGGTCGTTCCCCAGTGGCGTATGACCCTCCCTGCTGGAGCGGTCTACCGCGGTTCATTGCGCCTTACCTGGGATGGGCAGTGGCACACGGAACTTTCGTTGGTCGGGCCTGGTGTGGAGGCAGCAACGGTGGCGTTTGCTGCTACCCCCGACGGGTGGCGGCTGCGCTGGCAGCTCTTTGGGTGGGAAGAGCAGGCAGCTAGACCGCTCGTTGGTTGGGTCGCCGAGCTCTTCCAACAGCCGCTGCCGCACCCCTTGCCAGCGCGGGTGACCGAATTTACCGGCGAAAGTGAGGGGCAAGGCACGGTGCTGACAAGGCTTGCCGTGTCGTTTCGCGGTCTGACCTTTCCAGCTACGGCCGACTTGCCGGGTGTCACCTACCTGTCGGGGGAGGTGATCGGCAATCGCCAAAGTGGCCAGTTCCGCCTCTTTGCCGACCGAACCGAGCTCCTTTGGCCTGCCGGCTGGTTTGGCGAGGAGGCGCTGGCGCTTACCGATCTCAACTGGCAGGGGCAGTGGCGCTATTTGGCAACTGAGGGCTATGCGCTAACCACAGAGCAGCTGGTGGCCGATACGCCGCAAGGTCAGATCGTGGCCAACGGGACGGTCAGCGGAATTGGTCGCGGGGGAACGGTGCAGGCGGATTGGCATACCGTGGCGCGCAACGTCGAACTTGCAGCGGTGATCCGCTACCTTCCTGCGCAGGCAGTGGGACAAGAGACGATCGCCTGGCTCAAAAGGGCCTTTCCTACGGGGCGGGTGCCGGTGGTGACGCTGGCGGTAACCGGGCCGCTTGCTGCTTTCCCCTTTCGGGAGGGCCAGGGACGCTTCGAGGTCGATATTCCGGTGCGCGATTTGGTGCTTCGCTTTGCGCCCGACTGGCCGCCGATCACCATTGAGCTTGGGCGGGTACGCTTTGTCAATGAGGCGCTGGCGGTTTCTGTCGATCGCGCCCGCACCCGACAGATGGTGCTGGAGTCGGTGGCAGCAGCGATACCCGATCTTGAATCCGACTTTCCGGTGCTCCTGGTCCAGGGCGAGGCAAGTGGCGTGTGGCGCGGACTGATCGATTATCTTGCCTCCTCGCCACTGGCGCGGCTGGTGCCGCTTGCCACTTTGCGCCAAATGCAAGGACAGGGGCAGGTGCGGCTGCCGTTGTCGTTGACCATCCCCCTCTACGATGGGGCCGAAGTGGGGGTGGCTGGCCGGTTGCACCTCTCCCGTTTCGCTGTTCCGGCGACTGTTGCTGGGGGATTGCCGCTCAAAGAGGGGGAGGCGACGATTGCCTTTGATGCCCAAGGGGTGACGGCAGCGGAAGGACGGGCGTTGTGGGGAGAGATGCCGGTTGCTGCGACGTGGTTAGGTGGCGATCCTCCGCGGCTGGCGGTGACCGGCCAGCTTGCGGCGGTGCGGTTGGCGTCGCTCCTTTCGCTGCCCACCGGGTGGGTGGGCGGAACAGTTCCGGTGGTGGGCGAAGTGACCCTGGCTGAGCGGGCTACTCGGTTGCGCTTGACCAGCAGCGGTCAGGGGTTGGCCTTGCGCCTGCCAGAGCCCTTCTTTAAAGCGGCAAAGGAGGAGTGGCAGCTTGCTGCCACTTTGCTCTTTACCGATAAGGGGTGGCAGGGGGAGGGGCAGGTAGGCGAGCGGTTGCGCTGGCAGCGGCTTGCCTCTGGGGCGTGGGCGGTCGCCGTTGGGTCGGCTCCGTTGCCGGAGCCAGCTCCTGAGGGGGCGGTAGCGGTGGCGGTCGATCGACTCGACCTCGACGGTTGGCTGGACCTGCCCTGGCCGGCGCAAGGGGGGCAGTCGCTGCCGCGGATGGACCTGCGGTTGCCGCTCGTCACCTGGCGGCAGCGTCTGTGGCACGACGTTTCGTTGACGGTGACACCGAGCGGCGCTGGGTCGCGATTCCAGCTCACCAGCGCGGAGGCGGTCGGGAATGGCACGATCCGCCTGGCCAAAGGGAAGGTGGCAGCGATTGATGCGAACTTCGACCGCCTATGGTGGCCAGAAGCGCACGAAACGAATCATCCTGCAGATGCCCCCCCTTCAGCTGATCGCGCTGCTCCCAGCGACTGGCCACAGGCGCGGATTACAATCGCCGACTTGCGCTGGGGGGCACGGCAGATCGGGTCGGCGGCCCTAACGGCGACCCAGGTTGGGGAGAGCTGGCAGGTGAGCAAGCTGACGGTGCGGCCAATGAAGGGGTGGACGATTGATGCCAACGGGCGCTGGGCTGGTACGAAGGGGGCGCCGTTGCTTGGCGCAAGTTCGTGGCACGTGACGGTCACAAGCAGCGACTGGGGCCGCGGGCTCGATGCGCTCTGGGGTGTTTCGGGGCTGGAAGGGGGGAACGGAACGGTTGAGGCAAACCTCGTCTGGCCCGGGAGTCCGCTCGACTTCTCCTGGGAGGCGGTTACCGGAACGGGGCGTGTGGTGCTCAACAAAGGGGTCTTTACCGCCGTCGACCCTGGGGCAGGGCGGCTCTTGTCGGTTCTGAGTCTGCCGATGGTGCTGCGTCGCCTGCAGTTCGATTTCCGTGACCTTGCTGCTAAGGGGCTGGCCTTCGACCGGATTGAGGGAAGCTTTGCTCTGGGCGGGGGATTTCTGACCACTGCCGACTTGACGATCGACGCGCCCGTGGCGCTGACCCAGTTGGCGGGAAGCATCGACCTAATCCACGAAACTCAGCAGCTCGAGGTGCGGGTGGTGCCGCGGTTGGGGAATACAGCAGCGACTGCCTTGACCTTCGTCAACCCAGTGGCTGGGCTGCTGACCTATCTGGCCCAGCAGGTGGTGGGCGACCCTTTAGGGGGGATTTTGGTTCAGCGCTACCGGATAAGTGGTTCGTGGGCTGAGCCGAAGGTGGTTCCGCTGGCCGCAGCGGGTGAGGTCTCTGAGGAGTAACGGGGCAGGCGATGGAGGAAACGCGCGCGTTATTGCAGGTGGCGGTGGTGCAGATGGTCAGCACCCTCCGGGTTGATGAGAATCTACGCCAAGCTGAAGCGCTGGTTGCTGCTGCGGCGCGTGCTGGGGCCGACGTGGTGGTGCTCCCAGAGTATTGGCCAATCATTCATCATGAGCGGGCGGCGCGGTTGGCCGTGCGCGAGCGCCCCGGGAAGGGCCCGCTGCAGGAGGCAATGCGCTGTTGGGCTGCGCACCACGGCATCTGGCTGATTGGTGGTACCATTCCCTTGGAGGCTGAGGAGCCAACCAAGATGCGCAACAGTTGCCTTGTCTATGACCGGCAGGGCAACGAGCGCGCCCGCTACGACAAGATTCATCTTTTTCGCTTTGCCCGCGCTAGCGAACGCTACGATGAGGCCGAAGAGATCGAGCCGGGGGAAGATCCGGTAGTGGTGAGCATCGATGGCTGGCGGGTGGGGCTGGCAATCTGCTACGACCTGCGCTTTCCCGAACTCTTTCGCCAAATGGCGCTACTCGATGCCTTCGTGCTACCTGCTGCCTTTACCTATACGACTGGCCAGGCCCATTGGGAGGTGCTGCTGCGGGCGCGGGCGATCGAAAACCTCTGCTATGGGGCGGCGAGCGCGCAAGGCGGGCGACATGAGAGCGGACGGCGCACCTGGGGGCGTTCGATGATCATCGACCCCTGGGGTGAGGTCCAGGCGGCTTTTGGAGAGGGAGTAGGGTGGGTGATGGCCTTCTGGCGCAAGGAGCGGCTGGCAGAGGTGCGCCAAGAGCTGCCGGCGCTTGCTCATCGCAGTTGAGCGATTCGTGGTTGACATTTTTCGCCTAGCGCTCTGACTGTGCTAAGACTTCAGCCGCCTAACGATTGACATCGGCAGTAGCGATCCGATATAATCTTCGACTTCCGGGGTGTAGCGCAGTCTGGTAGCGCGCTTGCTTTGGGAGCAAGATGTCGGGGGTTCAAATCCCTCCACCCCGACCAGGCTGCCGAGATCCGACGGGGCGGGCCCAATGCAATCTGCCCGTAGCTCAACTGGATAGAGCACCGGCCTTCTAAGCCGGGGGTTACAGGTTCGATCCCTGTCGGGCAGGCCAAGGTTTTCTTTGTGGCGGCATTAGCTCAGTTGGTAGAGCACTGGATTGTGGCTCCAGGGGTCATCGGTTCGAGTCCGATATGTCGCCCCACCTCAACACCAAGGCCGGTCGATCCGGCCTCTTTTTTTAGGGATGGCGATGATCCTTGATGGCAAAGCGCTTGCGGCTGAGGTGCGCAGGCAACTCAAGGAAGAGGTGGCAGCACTGGCTGCCCAAGGGCTGACTCCTACTCTGGCCGTGCTCCTTGTTGGGGATGACCCAGCTTCGCAGGTCTATGTGCGAAACAAAATCGCTGCCTGTGCTGAGGTCGGCATCCTTTCCCGGTCGTTCCGTTTTCCGAGCGATTGTGCGCCAAGCGAGCTCTTTGCCGCGATCGATCGGCTCAACAATGATCCGGCTATTCACGGCATCCTGGTGCAGTTACCCCTGCCGCCGCAATTTGACGAGAGCGAGGTAGTCGAGCGGATTGCCGTAACCAAGGATGTCGACGGGTTTCATGCTGAAAACCTTGGCCGCCTTTGGCAGGGGCGCAGTGGGTTCGTGCCCTGCACACCTGCCGGGGTGATGCGGCTGTTGTCTCATGCCCAAGTGCCGCTGGTAGGGGCAGAGGCAGTGGTGGTGGGCCGCTCGAACATCGTCGGCAAACCGATGGCCGCACTGCTGTTGGCTGCCGGGGCCACGGTGACCATCGCCCATTCGCGTACCAGTAACCTGGCTGAGGTAACGCGGCGCGCCGATGTGCTGGTGGTTGCCGTTGGCAAGCCGGGGTTGGTGACCGGCGCGATGATCAAACCGGGGGCTGTGGTTGTTGATGTCGGCATCAACCGTCTTGCCGATGGCCGGCTGGTGGGTGACGTCGATTTTGCTTCCGCTCAAGGGGTGGCGCGCGCCATTACTCCTGTTCCTGGGGGGGTGGGGCCGATGACGATCGCGATGCTTCTGGCCAACACCGTCACCGCTGCCCGGCGCGCGGCCGGTTTGGCGTAAGGGGGCTAACAATGACGGCACCACTTCCGCCGCTGCTTGTTCAGGCGCTGCGCGATGAGCGGGTGCGGAGATTGGGCGCGCAGCCGTTGGTGGGGATTGTCATGGGATCGAGCTCCGACTGGCCGACGATGTCGGCGGCAGCTCAGATCCTCGAGCAGTTTGCTGTCCCCTATGAGGCGCTTGTGGTCTCGGCCCACCGTACCCCCGACCTGATGTTTGCCTACGCCGAATGGGCCAAACCGCGCGGCCTGCAGGCGATCATTGCTGGGGCAGGGGGGGCTGCCCATCTGCCGGGGATGATCGCCGCGAAGACGACGCTCCCGGTCCTAGGGGTGCCGGTGCCCAGCCGCGCCCTCTCTGGCCTTGATTCGCTCTATTCAATCGTCCAGATGCCCAAAGGGGTGCCTGTTGCTACTTTTGCGATCGGCGAAGCTGGAGCGGCCAACGCAGCCCTCTTTGCTGTGGCGATGCTCGCTGGCAGCAATCGTTTGCTGGGCGAGGCGCTTGCCGCTTTTCGCCAAGAACAGGTAGCGGCAGTCGATGCGATGTCGCTTGCCGAAGCAAGTTGAGGGGCAACGGGATGAGAGAGAGCGCTGCGGTGATTGCGCCGCCAGCTACGTTGGCTGTCCTGGGCGGTGGACAGCTCGGCCGCTTTTTTGTCCGCGCGGCCCAGGAACTGGGCTACCGGGTCTGGGTGCTCGATCCCGATCCGCAGGCGCCGGCAGGCCAAATCGCCGAACGCCACCTGGTTGCTCCTTATCACGATCAGCAGGCGCTGGCGTTGATCGCTGCCCATGCAGCGGCGGCTACCACCGAGTTTGAGAATGTCCCCGCTGCTGCCCTTGAGCAACTGGCAGCCCACATTGCCGTTCGCCCCAGTGCTCAGGCGGTTGCCGTATGTCAGGATCGGCGCAGTGAGAAGGCCTTTTTGACCCGCCATAACCTTCCTTGCGGCCCCTATCGGGTAATCGAATCGGTTGCCGATTGTTGCAGCGTCGATCCAGCCCTCTTTCCTGCCATTCTCAAGACGGCGCGACTCGGGTACGATGGCAAAGGGCAGGTGCTGGTGGATCAACCCGAAGCGCTCCTACCAGCCTGGCACGCTCTTGGGTCGGTTCCAGCGGTTCTCGAGCGTCGGCTTGACCTTGCTGCCGAGCTTTCGGTGGTCGTTGCCCGCGATCCGGCAGGAAGAGTGGTTGCTTTTCCGCCAGGAGCAAATGTCCATCGCGGTGGTATTCTCGATACCACTTTTGCGCCAGCTCCGTTGCCGGAGCCGGTGGTTCGGGCGGCTAGCCAGGCAGCAGAAGAGGTGGCTGAGGCGCTCGACTATGTCGGGGTTCTGGGGGTGGAGTTCTTTTGGACAAAGGGGGGGGAGCTTTTTGTGAATGAGATGGCTCCGCGCCCGCACAACAGCGGCCACCATACGCTGGATGCCTGCTCGGTTTCGCAATTCGAACAGCAGGTGCGCGCACTGTGTGGCTTGCCGCTCGCACCGGTCCGTAGCCATTCGCTGGCGATGATGGTAAACCTCTTGGGGGATCTCTGGTTCGATGACCACGGCAAACGGCGCGAGCCCGATTGGCCAGCGCTCCTCGCCCTGCCGCAGCTTGCGCTTCACCTTTACGGCAAAGCTGAGCCGCGCCCTGGCCGCAAGATGGGGCACTTTACTGTTACCGGTGCGCAGCATGAGGAAGTGGTTGCCATCGCCAACCGGGCGCGCGCTTGCCTTGGGTTGCCGCCGGTGGTCAGGGAAACGCTCCACTTATCGTCCCCTTAAGGAGTCGCCGCTTGCCGCCTTCCCTTATCCCGGCCGAGCAGGGGTTGCTGCCCGCAGTTGCCGATCGGTTATCTAGTGGGTATCTTGTTGCCTTGCCCACCGAAACGGTCTATGGGTTGGCTGCCGACGCCGAAAACCCAAGCGCGGTGCGCGCCGTCTTTGCTGCTAAGGGGCGGCCAGCTGACCATCCGCTGATCGTCCATCTGGCCGATGCTACCCAGGCGACCCGCTATGTGCAAAGCTGGCCGCTGCCGGCGCAACTTCTTGCTGCCCGCTTCTGGCCCGGACCACTTACGATGGTCCTTCCGGCAAGCCCGGCTGTGCTCCTCGAGGTGACCGGAGGGCAATCGACCGTAGCGCTTCGCGTCCCCGACCACCCCTTTACTCGTGCGGTGATCAAGGCGCTCGGCCGCGGGATCGTTGCACCATCGGCCAACCGCTTTGGGCGAATCTCGCCAACAACGGCGGCTCATGTGGTGGATGAGTTCCCCAACGAAACGCTGTGGGTCGTCGACGGCGGCACGACTCCCGTTGGCGTTGAATCGACAATCGTCGATCTTAGCCGCCTCGATTCGGCGGGTCTGGTCATCCTTCGCCCTGGCGCAATCGGTGCTACCGAGATCGCTGCGGCACTGGCTGCTGGCGGAGCGGCATACCCGGTGGTGGGCGCACCAGGAGTCGCTTCTGCCGCAACCCCCCGCGTGCCCGGGGCGCTTGCTGCCCACTATGCCCCAGTGACGCCGCTGCTTCTGTGGCAAGAACCCGACTACCGGCGCTGGTTGGATGAGGCCGGGCAAACGGCCGATGCCGTGCCCACCCACGCTGTCTGGTTTCCGCGCCACTGGCCTGCTGCTTCCAACGAAACGGTGCGCATCGACCAGCCAACTGAACCGACGATTCTTGCCCAACAGCTCTACGCGGTGCTGCGCGCGCTGGATGCCAGCGGAGCAGCGGAACTGTGGGTGGCGCTCCCCGAAGGAGAAGGGGCGCTTTTGGCGGCAGTGCGCGACCGGTTGAGCCGGGCAGCTCATCGCGAATTGGCGTTGATAGGAAGCGTTTCATGACCGTCCGAACTCGTTTTGCACCAAGTCCTACTGGTTACCTTCACTTGGGCGGAGCGCGAACGGCGCTCTTTAACTGGGCCTATGCTCGCCACCACGGTGGGCAGTTTATTCTGCGTATCGAAGATACTGACCGAGAGCGGTCGACGCCAGAAGCGGTGCAGGCGATCCTCGATGGGATCCACTGGCTGGGGCTCGATTACGACGAAGGGCCAATCTTTCAGACGGCACGGATGGATCGCTACCGCGAGGTGATCGAGCAACTGTTGCGCGAAGGGAAAGCCTACTACTGCTATGCCACCCCCGAGGAGCTCGAGGCGCTGCGCGAAGCGCAGCGGGCAGCTGGCCTCAAACCTAAGTACGATGGCCGGTGGCGCCCCGAGCCGGGCAAGATTCTGCCCCTTCCGCCTCCGGGTGTGCCGCCGGTGGTGCGCCTTCGCTCCCCCACCACTGGCCGGGTGGGGTGGCATGACCTGGTCAAGGGATGGATCGAATTCGACAACAGTGAGCTGGACGACTTCGTGATTGCCCGCGCCGACGGGATGCCCACCTATAACTTTGCCGTGGTTGTCGACGACTGGGACATGGCCATTACCCACGTCATCCGTGGCGACGACCATGTCAACAACACCCCGCGCCAGATCCACCTCTACCATGCGCTTGGGGCGCCGTTGCCTCATTTTGCCCACCTGTCGATGATTCTTGGGCCCGATGGCCAGAAACTCTCCAAGCGCCACGGGGCGGTTTCGGTCATGCAGTACCATGAGGCGGGGTATCTTCCCGAAGCGATGGTCAATTACCTGGCCCGGCTTGGCTGGAGCCACGGCGATGACGAGCTCTTTACCCGCGAAGAGCTCGTTGCCTGGTTCGACCTTGACCATATCACCCCGTCGGCGGCGCGCTTTGATTTCGATAAACTGCGCTGGGTGAATGCCCACTACCTCAAAACGGCCGAACCACAGCGACTTGCCGCTGACTTGGCCGGGCGACTGGCCCGCCGCGGCGTCGACCCTGAAAAGTCTCCGCTTGAAGCGGCCATTGCCTGTTACCGCGACCGGGTGACGACGCTAGAGGAGCTTGCGGATGCCCTGATACCAGTCTGTCAGCCGGTCCATCCTGCGCCTGAACTGATAGCTGAGCATCTGGACGAAGCGGCGCGCGCTGCCCTCAGAACTTTCGCTGAGCGGCTTGCAGCGATTTCCGATCTCGAATGGTCGGTGGCAAGGGTGGCCGCAGCGATGAAAGAGACGCTAGCCCTTTGCGGAATCAAGATGGCCAAACTGGGGATTCCGTTACGGGTGGTGTTGCTGGGGACAACCCAATCGCCAGCAGTCGACCAGATCGTGGCGCTGCTTGGCAAAGCGGAGGTGATGCGCCGCCTAGAAAAGGTCTTGTGAGCAACACGGGATGGCGATGCGCCACTCTGGGCCAGACCCTGGCGCCGATTCTCTTGAGGATTGGGCATGGGTTGATGGCGCGGCCTATTCGCGCCGCTTCGGGGATATTTTCCATACCCGCGCGGGAGCGCTTGCCCAGGCCGAAGCGGTTTTCTTACGCGGCGTCGGGCTTCCCGAGCGGTGGCAAGGGCGCCGCTCCTTTGCCATTCTCGAAAATGGCTTTGGCTTTGGCGTCAATGCCTTGGTGACCGTTGCGGCCTGGCTGGCTGATCCCCAGCGCAGTGCAACGCTGGACTATGTGGCGATTGATGCCTTTCCCCGCAGCGCGGCAGCGATGGAAACGTTTTGGGGGGCGGTTGCGCCAGACTTTCTCAAAGGGTTGGTCCAGGAGGTGCTTGCCCAATACCCGCACCCAATCCCAGGGTTTCATCGTCTCTGGCTTTGCGAAGGTCGCGTGCGGCTGACCCTGGTCTGGCTGCCGGCTGACCGCGCTGCCCAGCAGATCGTCGGTATTTTCGACGCCCTCTACCTGGATGGGTTTGCGCCAGCGAAGAATCCGGAGATGTGGTCTGAACCGCTTATCGCTGCGCTTGTCCGCCGCCTGGCGCCGCAGGGGCGGGTAGCTACCTGGTCGACGGCTGGTTCGGTACGCCGGGCGCTGGCTAGCGCAGGGCTCACTGTGGTGCGGCAGCCCGGGTTTGGCAGCAAGCGTGAACGACTCGAAGCGTTCCGCGGCCCCTACGGACCAGCACCTGCTGAGGTACCGCGCACCGTAGCGGTGGTCGGGGCAGGGCTCGCAGGTGGTGCAGCCGCGCTGGCGCTAAGCGAACGGGGCATCGCGGTGACCCTCTTCGAGGCACAACGCCAGCCAGCCAACGGTGCTTCGGGGAACCCGGCTGGGGCTGCGCGCTGGTTGCCGAGCCGCGACGACAATTTGCTTTCGCAATGGACAAGAAGCGGGCTCCTTCACCTGCGCCGCCGCTGGCCACGCTGGGCCGAGCTTGGCGCGCGGGGGGAGTGGTCTGGGGCGGTGCAGGTGGCAAGAAGCAACAGCGATGCTGCACGAATGGCTGAGACGGTAACCCGTTTGCCGTGGCTCAAACCCCACCTCGACTACCTTGATTGCACCGCAGCAAGCGAACGGATTGGCGTGCCGGTGGCGCGCGGCGGGTGGTGGTTCCCCGATGGGGGGTGGGTTGCGCCGCAAAGCCTGGTGGCCAGCTGGCTTGCGGCTGCTCGGCCGCTGGTTGCTGAAACCCTGACTGCGGTCGTTACAAAGATAGCGGAAAAAGATGGCGGCTGGCAGCTTATGTGGCGCGATCCCACTGGCTACGAGCAGCACCGCACCTTTGACGCGGTGGTGTTGGCTACTGGGGCTGGCGCCACTCCGCTGTGGGCCGATTCGACGCTTTCATGGGGGAGCGAACCGGTTCGTCCCGGGCCGCGCTTGCCACTTACCCCAGTGCGCGGCCAAGTGTCGTGGCAGCCGGCAACGTCCCTGCTCGCGCTTTCGCGGGTCGTGACGGGCAGCGGCTATGCTATTCCAGTCACAGCCACAGGGGGGCTCCTCTTTGGCGCTTCCTCCCATGCTGGCGATTGGTCGGCAAGCCTTCGCAGCAGCGACCATCTGGCCAACCGCGTGCGGCTTGCAGCAATGGTACCGCAGGCCGTAGAGTTGCCTGCCGCCCCCTGGTCGGGACGGGTCAGCTGGCGGTCGGCCACCCATGACCATCTGCCCGTTGTCGGAGCGCTGGCGCTGAATGGCCGCTGGGACGACCCCAAACGCTGGCGCACGCAGCTATGGGTGATCAACGGCTTGGGGAGCCGGGGTATCGCGATGGCGATGCTGGCCGCCGAGCTTCTCGCGAGCTACCTTTGCCACGAGCCACTCCCGGTGAGCCGCCAGATGGCCACCGCCGTCGACCCGGCCCGTTTTGCCCGCCGCACCGATCTGTTATACTCAGCAAATTTTGATGATTGACGGGGGCAAAGGCGCATGGCGTTAATCGTACAAAAATATGGCGGCACATCAGTTGGTTCGCCAGAGCGGATCCAGAATGTGGCGCGCCGGGTTGCACGCTACTACCGCGAGGGACACCGGCTGGTGGTTGTGGTTTCGGCGATGAGCGGAGAGACGAACCGGCTGGTGGCGCTGACCCAAGCGCTTGCGAGCGACCCGAACCCGCGCGAAGTTGACCAAGTGATCAGCACGGGCGAACAGGTGACAATTGGCCTTTTGGCGATCGCCTTGCAGGAACTGGGCGTGCCGGCAGTGAGCTTTACCGGTTGGCAAGTGCCGATCCGTACCGACAGCGCGTTTACCAAAGCGCGCATCTTATCGATCGAGCGCGCGGCACTCGATCGGGTGCTCGATGCCGGAAAGGTTGCGGTAGTGGCTGGCTTCCAGGGGATAGCCCCGGAGGGCAACGTCACGACCTTAGGCCGGGGCGGTTCTGATACGACGGCAGTGGCAGTGGCTGCGGCGCTTGCTGCCGATGAGTGCCAAATCTACACCGACGTGGATGGGGTCTATACCACCGACCCGCGTATCGTTCCCGAAGCGCGCAAACTCAACCAGATCACCTTCGAAGAGATGCTGGAGATGGCCAGCATGGGGTCAAAGGTGCTTCAGATCCGCTCGGTCGAGTTTGCTGGCAAATACAAGGTGAAATTGCGGGTGCTTTCCAGCTTTGAAGAGGAAGGCGAAGGGACTTTGATCACTGTTGAGGAAGAGCTATCGATGGAACAACCGATTATCTCCGGTATCGCGTTTAACCGCGACGAAGCCAAGCTGACCCTTGTCGGCGTTCCCGACCGCCCAGGTGTCGCCTATCGTATCCTGGGACCTGTGGCTGAGGCGAATATCGATGTCGATATGATTGTGCAAAACATCGGCCACGACGGCACCACCGACTTTAGCTTTACGGTGGCCAAAAACGACTTTAAGAGAGCGATGGCGATCCTTGAGGGTCTCAAAGCAGAATTTGGTGCCCGCGAAGTACTCGGTGACAAAGGGGTCTGCAAGGTCTCGATCGTAGGGGTCGGCATGCGCTCGCATCCCGGCGTCGCGGCCAAGATGTTCCGGACGCTGGCTGAGGAGGGGATCAACATCCAGATGATCTCGACATCGGAGATTAAGATCTCGGTGCTCATCGACGAGAAGTACCTGGAACTGGCCGTGCGCGCGTTGCACAAGGCGTTTGGACTCGATCAGCCGCAAGAGTAAGAGAAGCGGTGAATCACTCTCCCGCTTGCCACGATGCTTGAAAAGGGCGTGCCGCCCGGGGCGCCCTTTCATGGTATAATGGCGCCAGCCGGTTTTGGCTGGCCAATTCACACGTCCGCGCGGTGCAAGGGTCCCGGTAACCACCGGGCAGCTTAGGCGGACGGCGGTTTAACCCTTGACCAGGAGTCATTCATGAACGTTTCGATGCGGCAACTGCTTGAGGCTGGTGTCCATTTTGGGCACCAAACCCGTTTCTGGAATCCGAAGATGGCGCCGTTCATCTTCGGCGAACGCAACAAGATCCATATCATCAACCTGGAACATACGCTGGAGCGGCTGCGGCGCGCCACCCAGTTTGTGCGACAACTCGCGCAGCAGCGCGGTACCATCCTTTTTGTGGCCACCAAGCGCCAGGCCAAGGAGATCATTGCCGAAGAGGCCGAACGTTGTGGGATGCCCTACGTCAATGAGCGCTGGCTGGGTGGAATGCTCACCAACTTTAAGACGGTGCGCCAGTCGATCAAGCGGCTGGAAGAGCTTGAGCAGATGTTCGAGGATGGGACGGTCCAGCAGCTTTCTAAGCGCGAACAGCTCGGCTTGGAGCGCGAGATTGCCAAACTTGAAAAGAGTCTGGGCGGGATTCGCCAGATGGAACGGTTGCCCGATGCCATCTTCGTCATCGATGTTGGCCACCACAAGATCGCTGTCTCTGAGGCCAACAAACTGGGCATTCCGGTAGTTGGTGTTGTCGATACCAACCACTCCCCCGATGGCGTCGACTACGTGATTCCGGGCAACGATGATTCGGCGCGCGCAGTCCGCCTCTACGCGCGGGCCATCGCCGATGCGGTGCTCGAAGGTCGGGCGATGGCGCTTGAAGAGGTCGTGGCGGCGGTCTCCGACGAGTTCGTCGAGGTGGTCGAAGAGGAGGCGGTTGTCGATACGGCGGATCAAGAAGAGGCGTGATTCTGCTGCAGAGACAGCAACCCGATAGCAAAGGAACAAGGAGCGATTATGGCGGAAATCACCGCGCAAATGGTTAAAGAGCTGCGCGAGCGCACCGATGCCCCGATGATGGAGTGCAAGAAGGCGCTTACTGAAGCAGGCGGCGATATGGCCAAAGCCGAAGAGATCCTGCGGGTTCGCCTGGGGAACAAGGTAGCTAAGGCTTCGGTGCGGGTCACTGCCGAAGGGGTTGTGGCCAACTCCATCTCCCCCGATGGCCACGTGGCGGCAATGGTCGAACTCAACTGTGAGACCGATTTTGTTGCGAAGAACGAAGACTTTCAACGCTTTGCTCAAAAGGTGGCCGAACTGGTTGCCCAGCACAACCCCGCTGACCTTGAGGCACTTGCTCAGCTGCCGCTTGATGGCAAGTCGGTCGATGAGGTGCGTCGCGAGCTGATCGGCAAGATCGGTGAGAACATCACCATTCGCCGTTTCGTACGCATCGAAGCGCAAGGAAAGGTCTTCCCCTACATCCATGCCGGCGGTAAGATTGGGGTGTTGCTCGACCTTGTTGGCGGCGACGATGAGCTGGGCAAAGACTTGGCGATGCACGTGGCGGCATTCAAACCCAAGGCGCTCGATGCTGCTGGGGTGCCGGCCGAACTGATCGAATCGGAGCGCCGGGTTGCCTCGGAAAAGGCCCAGCAGTCGGGTAAGCCGGCCAATATCATCGAAAAGATGGTCGAAGGGGCGGTGCAGAAGTTCCTCAAAGAGGTGACGCTTCTTGGCCAGGGGTTTGTTAAGGACGATAAGACCACGGTCGAGCAGCTCCTTAAGAGTCGCAGCGCTCGGGTGACCACTTTTGCCCTTTATGTCGTGGGCGAAGGGATCGAGAAGCGCGCCACCGACTTTGCGGCCGAAGTAGCTGCCCAGGCGGCAGCAGCGGCCCAGGCGGCAGCAGCGGCCAAGTCGTAACCTGAGTCGAGCATGGCGGCGATGACCCCCCGTTACCGGCGAATTTTGCTTAAACTCTCGGGCGAAGCGCTCATGGGCGAGCGCTCCTTTGGTATTGACGAGACGGTTGTGCGCCATATCGTCGGGGAGATCGGCGATGTGCTCGCCCTGGGTGTGCAGGTCGGGGTGGTCATCGGCGGTGGGAACATCTTCCGTGGGATGCAAGGCGCTGCTGGGGGAATGGATCGAGCCACGGCCGACTACATCGGGATGCTGGCCACCGTGATGAACGCGATGGCTTTGGCCGATTCCTTCGCCCGGGCGGGTACGGCGGTGCGCGTCCAGTCTGCACTGAGAATCGATCAGGTGGTTGAACCCTACATCCGAGCGCGGGCGATCCGCCACCTCGAGGAGGGTCGGGTGGTCATCTTTGCCGCCGGTACTGGGAACCCATTCTTTACCACCGATACCGCGGCGGCGTTGCGCGGGGCCGAGATCGGCGCAGAAATTGTGCTCAAAGCCACTAAGGTTGACGGGATCTATTCGGACGATCCCAAAAAGAACCCCGCCGCCCGCCGGTTTGAACGGTTGACCTTTGACGAGGCGATCGAACGGCACCTTCAGGTGATGGATGCCACTGCCTTTGCCTTGTGCCGCGATATCTCCCTGCCGATTGCCGTCTTTTCCCTTTTTAGGCCAGGGGCGCTGGTGCGCCTTGTGTGTGGCGAGGCCGAAGGGACCCTGGTCGCTTAATACAGGAATAGACTACGATGGGCGTAGCAGAGCTCAAGAAAGATGCCGAACAGCGGATGAAACGGTCGATCGAGGCGCTCAAAGAGGAGCTGGCTAAGATCCGCACCGGGCGGGCCCACACAGGGCTGCTGGACCATGTGATGGTTGAATATTACGGTACGATGGTACCGATTCCTCAGGTGGCCAACGTCACCCTCCTTGATGCGCGGACCTTGGGGGTTCAGCCGTGGGAGAAGGGGATGCTCAACAAGATCGAAAAGGCGATCCGGGAGAGCGATCTTGGGCTTAACCCGGCCAATATGGGGGATCTGCTGCGTGTGCCGATGCCTCCGCTCACGGAAGAGCGGCGCCGCGAGCTCACCAAGGTGGTTCGCCACGAAGGGGAGCAGGCGCGGGTGGCGGTGCGTAACGTCCGCCGCGACGTCAACCAGGCCCTTAAAGAGCTGCAGAAGAAGAAGATCATCAGCGAAGACGAGCTGCGCCGGGGCGAAGAGGAGATCCAAAAGCTCACCGATCGTTTCATCGCGCAGATCGATGAGGTGATTGAAAAGAAAGAGCACGAGCTGCTGCAGATCTGATCGTTTGCTGTGATCACCTCTACCACCTTAGCAATTCCCGAAGTCGGCCATGTGCCACGCCACATTGCCGTGATTATGGATGGGAATGGACGGTGGGCAAGGGAGCGAGGGCTGCCGCGCGTCGAAGGGCACCGCCGTGGTGTCGAAGCGGTACGTACCTTGGTGCAGTGCGCTGGCGAAATGGGGGTCTCCTATCTCACCCTCTTTGCTTTCAGCACCGAGAACTGGCGCCGTCCTGCTGAGGAGGTCTCTTTCCTCTGGGGGCTCTTTCGCCGGCTGCTCATCCGCGAAGTGGATCGACTGGCCCGCAACCAGATCCGTCTGCGCATCATCGGGGATCGGGCGCTGCTACCAGAAGAGGTGCGTCGACTCATCGACCAGGCCGAGATACGCACCGCCGATTGTTCCCGGCTAACGCTCACTATCGCCGTCAATTATGGTGGTCGATGGGACCTGCTGCAGGCGATCAACCGGCTATTGGTCGAGCACCCCGAACGGGTTGGCCAGGTGACCGAGGTCGATATCTGGCCCTATCTGGCGCTTGGCGATGCGCCAGAACCCGATCTCTTTATCCGCACCGGTGGCGAGCAGCGCATCAGCAACTTTCTTCTCTGGCAATTGGCCTATACGGAACTCTACTTTACCCCCACCTTATGGCCAGACTTTGACCGTGCGGCCTTTGAGGCGGCGCTTGCCTGGTATCGCGCTCGAGAACGGCGCTTTGGACGAACCAGCGAACAGCTATTACCAGCAAAGGGAGTGCATCATGAGACGTGAAGTAGAGATTCGATCCCTCACCGCAGCGGTTGCCATAGGGGGGTTTTTGGGGCTCGCCCTTTTTGCGCCCGCATGGTTATGGGCACTTTTCATCGCGCTGGTGATTGGGATAGCCAGCTGGGAGTGGGGGCGCCTCTTTCGCCTGTCGGCGATCGAAGCAATCGGTTATGCAGCGATTACAGTCGTTTTGTTGGCCATTCTCTGGCGCTCGACCGGCATTGCTACCGGAACGACGCTGTCTTATGCCGCTGCGGCAGTTCTTCTGCCAGCGCTCTTTTTCTGGATCGCCATTGCCCCGGTAGTGGTGCAATTTACCATACCGGTTACCTCGTCATGGGTTGGATTGGCGCTTGGCTGGGTGGTGCTCCTTGCCGCCGGTTTAGCCGCGCTGGCGATGCGTGAGGTATCGCTTGGCCACTTCCTTGCAGCTGTGGCGCTTGTCTGGGTGGCAGATAGCGCCGCCTTTTTTATCGGTCGTCGCTTCGGCGGGAATCGGCTTGCTGAGCGAGTCAGTCCGGGTAAGACCTGGGCTGGCTTTTGGGGAGCGCTCGGGGCGGTTGCCGCCTATGCGCTCATTCTCTACCCGATTATCGGACGGCCAGGGTCGCTGCTTGGTTGGGTGGTCGCCCTTTTGGGTGTTGCTGTGGTTGCGGTGGTCGGCGATCTCTTTGAATCGTGGGTCAAACGTCAGGCTGGTGTCAAGGAGAGCGGCTGGCTCTTTCCGGGGCATGGGGGAGTGCTCGACCGCATCGACGCGTTGATTGCGGTCCTACCGCTTATGGCGCTATGGTGGCTTGGCTGGTGACCGGCTGCACGATGCGACAAGGCGCTCAACCGTGAGTAAGCCGCAGCGCATCGCTCTCTTTGGCGCCACCGGCTCGATCGGTGCCAGTACTTTGGCCGTCGTTCGCCAGCACCGGGAGCGCTTTTTGGTGGTTGCCCTCTCAGCGCACCGGCGCTGGGAGGCGCTGGTGCCGCTCTGCCGCGAGTTTCAGCCCAGTGTTGCGATCGTCACCGACCCGTTGGCGGCTCAGCAATTGGCGGCTGCGCTGCGTGTGGAGGGGTTAGCCACCGCAGTGCGCGCTGGCGCTGACGCACTGGTGGAAGTGGCCGCTAGCCCCGAAGTCGATACGGTGGTGGCCGCCATCGTCGGTGCCGCCGGTCTGCCGAGTACGCTTGCTGCAGTCTCTTGTGGCAAACGGGTGCTTCTGGCCAACAAAGAGGCGCTGGTGATGGCTGGCCAGCTCTTTATCGACGCTGCTGCCGAATCGGGTGCGCCGCTTTTGCCGATCGATTCGGAACACAACGCCCTGCTGCAGTGTCTGATCGGGGTCGTCGACCGCACCGCGAGCGGCCAGTGGTCGCTCAAAGAAGGCCGCCAGCAGGTGCGCCGCCTCTATCTGACGGCTTCCGGCGGGCCGTTTCGTACCCGCGATCCGGCCACCTTTGCCGCGGTGACGCCCGAAGAGGCGTGTGCGCACCCAACCTGGTCGATGGGGCAGAAGATCTCGGTCGATTCGGCAACGATGATGAACAAGGGCCTTGAGGTGATCGAGGCGATGTGGCTCTTTGGCCTGCCGCTTTCGGCAATCGAGGTGGTGATCCATCCGCAAAGCGTTGTCCATGCCTTGGTCGAATACCACGACGGGTCGGTGCTTGCCCACCTGTCTGAGCCCGATATGCGCATTCCCATTTCCCATGCCCTCGGCTGGCCAGAGCGAATCGCTTCTGGCGCCTCGTGGCTGTCGCTGGCAAAGCGCCAGACACTTACCTTCGCCTCACCCGATTCGGCGCGCTTTCCGTGCCTGTCGCTGGCCATGCAAGCAGCCGAGCAGGGGGGATCAGCCCCCGCTGTTCTCAATGCGGCCAACGAAGTCGCTGTGGCTGCTTTTCTTGCCCGCCGTCTCCCCTTTAACCGGATCCCGTCGGTGATTGAAGAGACCCTTGCCGCTGTTGCCGCTCAGCCGATCGATTCGCTGGAGGCTGCTCTTACTGCCGACCACCTAGCGCGGCGGGTCGCTGCCGAGCAGGTGCGCCGTTGGGAAGCGTGATGGGAGTTGGGCATACCCTTGTGGCTTTTTTGGTGGCCATCGGCTTGTTGGTCCTCGTCCATGAGTGGGGCCACTACGCCGTGGCTCGCCTCTTTGGCGTGCGGGTATTGCGCTTCTCGGTCGGTTTTGGCCACCCCCTCTTCTCTTGGACGGGGCGCAACGGCACTGAATGGGTCGTGGCGGCTATCCCACTTGGCGGCTACGTCAAGATGCTCGATGGCCGCGAAGCGTTAGTGCCGCCAGGGGCTCGTGGTGAGACGTTCGATGGTCAGTCGCCGCTTGTCCGCATCGCGATCGTGCTGGCTGGGCCGCTTGCCAACTTTCTGTTGGCGTTCCTTCTCTATGTGCTGGTTGCCTGGCTTGGGGTTGTCGAACCGCTTGCCCGGGTGGCACCGCCTCCCGAGAGCCCAGCCGCACGACTGGGAATCCACCCGGGCGAGCGGATCGTCGCTGTGGCTGAGCAGCCGGCCGAAACCTGGCCGCAGGTGCGCTGGCGGCTCCTTGCCGCGGTTGCTTCTGGCTTAGAACTGGTCACCTTGGAGTTGGTCGATGACCAAGAAGAGCATCGGGTGGTTGCTGTGCCCCTTACCAACGTGGTGCTCGACCCCGATCGCGGCGATCCGCTCGCCCAGCTTGGTCTGGTGCCGCATCCCCCCTATTTGCCGCCAATTGTCGGTGCGGTTGCGCCTAATTCCCCTGCGGCGGCCATCGGCTTGCAGGTCGGCGACCGGATCGTGGCGATCGATGGCGAACCGCTCAGCGATTGGCGTTCGCTTGCCGAGCGAATCCGCGCCCTACCCGGTCGCGAGGTGGTGCTCAGATGGGAGCGGGGCGGCACGGAATTGGTCCAGCGGGTAACCATCGCGGTGGCCACCGACCGCGATGGCCAGACGATCGGGCGGTTGGGCGTTCAGCCAGCGCCCGCAGCAGGAGAACAGCGACTCGTCCGCTACAGCGGGTGGGCTGCGCTGGCCTACGGTTGGCAAAAGACCGGCGAGGTGAGCCTCCTGACGCTGCGCCTCTTGGGCAAGATGGTGGTCGGGGAGGCCTCGGTCAAGAATCTCTCCGGACCGCTCACCATCGCCTCTGCTGCCGCAACAAGCGCCGAGTTGGGGTTGGTTCCCTACTTAGCGTTCCTTGCGCTTGTTAGCGTCAGCCTGGGCGTGCTCAACCTGTTGCCGATTCCGGTTCTCGATGGGGGCCATTTGCTGTATCATCTCTGGGAATGGGTGCGTGGTCGGCCGCTACCGGAAGCGGTCCAGCAGCTCGGTCAAAAGATCGGCTTGGTCCTGATCGGGATGCTCATGGCCATTGCCCTGGTCAATGACTTCCTGCGCGGGTTGGGATGAGATGAAATCTGGCAATGACAATGCAATGGCTGCGCGCCGTTGTGCGCTCTTTTTGGGAATGCTGACGCTGCCCTTTGCGGGGTGGGCTTTCGATCCCTTCGTTGTGCGCGATATTCGCGTTGAAGGGATCCAGCGCGTGGAGCCGGGAACGATCTTTAGCTATCTGCCGGTCCGGGTAGGAGAGCAGATGACGCAGGAGCAGGCCGATGAGGCGGTCCGGCGGCTCTTTGAGACGGGCTTTTTCAGCAACGTCTCTGTCGATCGCGACGGGGACGTCCTGGTGGTGCAGGTCGATGAGCGGCCAGCAATCGGCGAGATCGCCTTTGTTGGCATGAAGGAGTTTGAGCCCGAGCAGATCCGCAAAGCGCTTAGGGAACTCGGGATTGCCGAAGCGCGTATCTTCAACGCCGCGCTCGTGCGCCAGGCCGAGCAGGAGTTAAAGCGCCAGTACTTGGCCAAAGGAAAGTACGCTGCGCAAGTGCGCACCGAAGTGGTGCCGCTGCCGCGCAACCGGGTCGCGTTGCGCTTTCAGGTTGAAGAGGGCGAAGTGGCCAAGATTCGCGAGATCCGCATCGTTGGCGCGCAGGCGTTCAAGGAGAAGGAGCTGCTGGGCCAGTTCCAGCTAACGACCCCGGGTTGGCTTACCTGGTACACCCGCTCAGACCAGTATTCGCGCGAAAAACTTTCGCAGGACCTTGAGAATCTGCGCGCCTTCTACATGAACCAGGGGTACCTCGATTTTCGCATCGAATCGGCCAACGTCGCCATTTCCCCCGACAAGCGCGACATCTTCATCACCGTGGCGATCGACGAGGGAAAACCCTATCGGGTCAAAGCGGTTGGGCTAAGCGGCGATTTTCCGGTGCCCCGCGAGCAGATCGAACCGCTGGTCAAGATCAAACCGGGATCGCTCTATTCGCGTAAAGAGCTCGACCAGTCGATCCAGGCGATCGTCGACCGTCTGGGCGAGGAGGGGTACGCCTTTGCCAACGTCACCCCAGTGCCGACGATCGACCGCAACGAACAGACGGTGGCCTTTACTCTGATGGTCGATCCGGGGCGGCGGCTCTACGTTCGGCGAATCGACATCGGCGGCAACAGCAAGACGCGCGACGAGGTGATTCGCCGTGAGATCCGCCAGCTCGAAGGGGAGTGGTATAACGTAGCCAAACTGCAGAAGTCAAAACAGCGGATTGAGCGGCTCGGCTATTTCGACGAGGTGCGCATCGATACGGAACCGGTGACCGAGACGAGCGACCAGCTCGATGTCAAGGTGAGCGTTAAGGAGCGTCCAACTGGAAACCTGATGCTCGGGGCCGGCTTTTCGAGCGCCGAAAAGCTGGTCATCTCCGGGTCGATTTCTCAGGAGAACTTCCTGGGTACCGGCAAGTCGCTTGCTCTTGCCGTCGATACCAGCAAGGTGAACCGCACCTTTTCGCTGTCGTTTACCGATCCTTACTACACAGTGGATGGGGTGTCGCTTGGCTACGACCTCTACCACCGGACCTACGATCCGGCTAACTCCCGGTCGCTCTATATCGCCAACTATAAGACCAAGTCGCTGGGGGCCGGGATCCGTGTTGGCTGGCCGATCTCCGAAGATGATCGGATCCATTATGGCCTTTCTATCGACCGCACGACGATCGAAACTTTCGACACCACCCCGAAGCGCTATAAGGACTTCTGCGCTCAGAAGGTCTATGATTGTTCCGGTGGTATTCTGACGCTGGCTGCAACTGCCGGCTGGTTGCGCGATACCCGCGATTCGCGCCTTTTGCCAACTAAAGGGATCTATCAGCGGCTCACCGGTGAGCTTGACGTTCCTCCAGGAGACGTCAGGATGGGCCGGGTGATTGCCCAGCACCAGCAGTGGTTCCCGATCACCGACCGCACAGCGCTGATGGTCAATGGCGAATTGGGCTACGCCAAAGCTTACGGGGATAAAGAGGTTCCCTTCTACCGCAACTTCTATGCTGGCGGGATCACCAGCGTGCGCGGCTTCGGGACCTCTTCGCTTGGGCGCAAGGATGAGCAGGGGGATGCCTATGGCGGAACCCGGCGGCTGCTCCTTTCGGCCGAGTACTTCTTCCCGATGCCCGGCAGCGGCAAGGATGCGTCGTTTCGCTGGTCGGTCTTTGTCGATAGCGGCTATGTCTGGGGCGCCGACGAAAAGATGCGGCTTGCTGACCTGCGCGTCTCCTCGGGGGTTGGCCTGACCTGGGTTTCGCCCATTGGCCCGCTGCGCTTTGCCGTTGGCATTCCGGTGCGCAAAGACCTCAATGGGGTCAAAGATAAGACCGAGAAGTTCCAATTCCAGCTTGGTGCCGTTTTCTAATTGGTAGTTCGTGGCAACGAAAGGTAAGAGAGGATGAAACCCTTATTTGGCAAGTCTATCGCGGCAATCGCCTTTTCGCTGGTCGCCTTTTCGGCTTTGGCCGAGACAAAGATCGGCTTTGTCAACTCCGAACGGTTGATCAAGGAGGCGCCCCCTGCCATCGCCGCCCAGAAGCGGCTGGAGAAGGAGTTTGAACCACGTGACCGTGAGCTCAAACGGATGGCCGAGGAGTTGCAGAGGCTGCAGCAAGAGCTCGACACCAAGGGCGCGTCGATGAGCGATACCGAGCGACAGCGCAAAGAGCGTGCCTACGCCGACATGAGCCGCGAATTCCAGCGCAAGCAGCGGGAGTTTCGCGAAGACCTCAACCAGCGGCGCAACGAAGAGCTCGTCCAGGTGCTCGACATTGCCAACCAGGCGATCAAGCGGGTGGCCGAAAAGCGCGACCTCGACATTGTCTTCCAAGAGGCCGTCTATGCTAACCCGCGCATCGACATCACCGACGAGGTGCTCAAAGCGCTGCAAAACGTCCGCTGATGGCTGAACTGACTGCGCAGGCGCTGGCCGAGCGGCTGGGCGGGGTGGTCGAAGGGGAGGGTTCGGCAACCGTCTCGCGCGTTGCGCCGCTTGACGCTGCTGACCAGGAGGCGCTCGCCTTTGTTGCCCACCCGCGCTATCTGGCTGGTCTTGCCCATACCCAGGCGGGGGTGGTTCTGGTGCCGGTTGAGATGCCTCACGTCGCTGTCGCGCCGGCGGTCCGCGCGCTCATCCGCGTTGCCGACCCCTACCTTGCCTACGCGCGTGCCACCCAGTGGCTGCATCCTCCCCCAACCTTTCCGGCGGGGATCGATGCTACTGCGGTGGTTGCTGGTAGCGTGGCCCGATCGGCGCACGTCGGACCGCGGGTGGTGGTCGAAGCTGGTGCCCAGGTTGGCGAGGGAGCGATCCTTGAAGCGGGCGTAGTCATTGGCCGTGGGGCGTCGATCGGGCCAGGGAGTTGGCTTGGTCCTAATGTTGTGGTGGGCCCTGCGTGCCAAGTGGGGGCGCGCTGCCGTATCCATGCCGGCGCGGTGATCGGCGCCGATGGCTTTGGTTTTGCTTGGGATAGCCAAGCGCAGCGCTGGGAGAAGATCCCCCAGATCGGCCGGGTGGTGATCGGCGATGAGGTTGAAATCGGCGCTAATACGACGATTGACCGCGGCGCTTTGAGCGATACGGTCATCGAAAGTGGCGTGAAAATCGACAATCTGGTGCAGATTGCCCACAACTGCCATATCGGGCAGGCCACGGCAATCGCCGGCTGCGCCGGGCTTGCTGGGAGCACGCGGGTTGGTGCCCGCTGCCGCATCGGCGGCCAGGCCGGGCTCACGGGGCACTTGACAGTGGGTGACGAGGTGACGATCGCTGCTGGAGCGCTGGTGACCCACTCGCTGGCCAGTGGCGGCTACTATGCCGGCCATTTACCCATCTTGCCTTTTCGCCAATGGCAAAAGAGCGCCGCGTGGTGGAAGCGGCTTGCTGAAATCGGCAAGTGGTGGCAAAAGAGAAGGGGGCACAGCACCTCTGAGGAGTGACACCAATCTAGGAACCATTTTCATGATTCCCATCGACGAGATTCTCACCTATCTGCCCCATCGCTACCCCTTTCTGCTCATCGATCGGGTGGTGGCGCTTGAACCGGGGCGGTCGGTCACGGCGCTGAAAAACGTCACCTACAACGAACCATTCTTTCCCGGTCACTTCCCGCACCAGCCAATTTTTCCTGGTGTGCTGATCCTAGAGGCGCTGGCCCAAGCGGCGGCCGTTCTTTCGTTTGTGACCATGGAACGCAAGCCAACCCCCGATTCGGTTGTCCTTTACGCCGGCATCGATAAAGCCCGCTTTAAGCGGCCCGTGGTACCCGGAGATCAGTTGCTGCTCGAAGTGTCGATCCTACGTACGATGCGCCACATCTGGCGCTATGCGGCCACGGCCCGGGTGGGCGACGAGCTGGCTGCCGAAGCGGAGCTGATGTGCGCCCTCAAAGAACCGGAAAGGAAGTAAGCCGGTGGCGGAGATCCATCCTACGGCGATCGTTGATCCGCGCGCCGAATTGGCCGAGGAGGTGCGGGTTGGCCCCTTTGCAGTGATCGGTCCCGATGTTGTGATCGGGCAGGGGTGCGAGATTGGTGCCCACTGCGTGATTGACGGAGAGACCACCATCGGCACCAACAACCGCTTCTTCCCCTTCTGCGCGATCGGCCTAGAGCCGCAGGACAAGAAGTACCGCGGTGAGCCGACCCGTCTGGTCATTGGCAACGACAACACCTTTCGCGAATACTGCACCGTCAATACAGGGACGGTACAGGATCGCGGGGTGACCGAGATCGGCGACGACAACTGGATCATGGCCTACGTCCATATCGCCCACGACTGCGTGGTCGGGTCGCATACGATCTTTGCCAACAACGCCACCTTGGGCGGCCACGTTCAGGTGGGCGACTGGGCGATTCTGGGCGGTTTTACCGGCGTGCATCAGTTCGTTCGGGTGGGGGCACACAGTTTTTGTGGTGTGGGGACGGTCCTCACCCAGGACCTACCACCCTATGTAACGGTGGCCGGCAACCCGGCCGTACCGCACGGGATCAACAGCGAGGGGTTGCGCCGCCGTGGATTCACTCCCGAGGCGATCGCCGCGATCCGCCGTGCTTACAAAATTCTCTACCGGCAGGGGTTGGGGCTTCAAGAGGCGACCGGGCAGATTGCCGACTTGGCTGAAAGTTACCCTGAACTGCGGCTGCTGGTGGACTTTCTGCGTACCCCTGGGCGAGGCATTGTCCGTTGAGGTAGAGTGGGTGGGGATGCCCCTTCTGGGCTTTGTCGCCGGAGAAGCTTCTGGGGATGGCGTTGCGGCCCCTGTCTTTGCTGCGCTCTTAAAAGAGATGCCGCACCTGGCTACCCTCGGCGTAGGGGGGGAGCGGCTTGCTGCCGCTGGGGCCAACGTCGCCTGGGGGTATGGGCCGCTTGCTGTCCACGGCTTTAGCGATGCGCTTGCCCGTCTGCCAAGCCTCATCGCCTTTCGCCGTCGTCTGCGGCAAACGCTCCTTGCCCACCGGGTTAGCCACTTCCTGGGGATCGATGCGCCTGACTTCAATCTCGGATTAGCGCGGGCGCTTAGTACGGCTGGGGTGCGGACCGCGCAGCTGGTGAGCCCGTCGGTCTGGGCGTGGCGGCGCGGCCGAATTCCGCGGGTTGTTGCCGCTGTTGAGCGGCTCTTTTGTCTCTTTCCCTTTGAGCCAGCCTGCTACGCTGGAACTGGGCTACGCGCCGACTATGTTGGCCACCCCCTTGCCGACGCGATTCCCCTGGTTCCCGACCGCGACGCCGCACGCGCGGCCCTGGCGATCAGCCCATCGGCGCCGGTGCTGGCCATTCTTCCTGGGAGTCGCGCTGGCGAATGGCGGCGGCTGGCAGCCACCTTTTTTGCCGCTGCCGAGCGGGTGGCAGCAGCAGTACCGGGCCTTGTGGTCGTCGTCCCCACGGCCGATGACCAGGCCGACCAGTGGGTGATCCCTTTCCGCGAGGCGTGGTCGGGGCGGGCACCGCTGATCGTTGCGCCTCGTGCGGCCCATCAGGCGTTGGCTGCAGCTGATGTTGTGCTGGTGGCAAGCGGGACGGCGACGCTGGAGGCGGCGCTCTTTAAGCGGCCGATGGTGATCGCCTACCGGGTGCCCTCCTGGCAATACCGGTTGATGCGGCAGATGGCCTACCTACCGTGGGTAGGTCTGCCCAATATTTTGCTCAACGACTCCGTCGTACCCGAGTTGCTGCAAGAGGAGGCTACCCCGGCCAAACTGGCGGCAGCGCTTCTGGCGTGGTGGGAAGCTCCGGCGCGCGTTGCCGCGTTGGCGGACCGTTTTGCTGCGCTTCATGAAACGTTGCGTTGCCAGATGGCCGAGCGCACCGCAGCGCTTCTTGCTGAGTGGATTATCGGCTGAAATAACGTTTTTCTTTAACGGTGAAAAGATGACGCTTGAGGCGTTGCCATTAGCTGGCGATCCTTGGCAGATCGGGGTTGATGAGGTTGGCCGTGGTCCGTGGGCTGGTCCTGTCTGCGCTGCGGCGGTGGTGTTGGGCGAAGCAGGCAGTTGCCTGAAGGGGTTGGCCGATTCGAAACGGCTCACCCCGTCGCGACGGGCGCAACTGGCCGAGGCGATCCATGCGGCTGCGGCAGGAGTAGCGCTGGGCTGGGCAACGGTGGCAGAGATCGATTCCCAGGGGATCTGGCCAGCGACGGCATGGGCGATGTGCCGCGCCGTCGACGCGTTGTTTGCCCAGATGGCGGCCGACGACCCAACCCTTGCGCAAAAGGTTCGCGCGCGGCCAATCCTGGTCGACGGCAACCGCTTGCCCGACTGGCCCTACGCGGCCCAGGCGGTGGTGCGCGGCGATGCTACTGTTGCCGCAATCGCGGCGGCGTCGATCGTTGCCAAAGTGGCCCGCGACCGCCACATGGAGGTGCTCGACGCCCAATACCCCGGGTACGGTTTTGCGCGGCACAAAGGGTACGGCACCGCTGAGCACGCCCTGGCGCTCGAACGGCTGGGGGTAAGCGCTGTTCATCGGCGTAGCTTTGCCCCCGTGGCGCGTTGGTTGGCAAGAGCAGGCGGTGCGGCTGCGGGGAAGGAGCGATGAGTTACTCTGGCCGTCAAAAATGGCAACACGCTGCCCCAGTGATCACTTCCCGACACAACCCTAGGGTGGTGCGCTGGCGGGATTGGGTTCACAATAGCGCCGTTCGCCGGCGCAGCGACTGGATCCTTCTCGAAGGACCCCATCTGATTACCGCCGCGCTCGATCGGGGTATCCCATTACGCGAGGTGTGGGTCGACCAAAGCGCCGCTGCACGCTGGGCGTCGCTTCTCGAGCGGGTGCAGGCGCTGGGGGTAGCGGTGGTAGTGGTGAGCCGGTCGGTGCTCGAAGCGGTGTGCGATACGGCCACACCCCAGGGGGTGGTGGCCGAAGCGGTCAAGCCAGTGACCCCGGCGGTCGACCAAAGGGGCGATCTTGTCATCCTCGACGGGGTACAGGAGCCGGGTAACGTCGGCGCGATCCTGCGCGTGGCCGCAGCGGCCGGGGTGGCAACCGTCTGGTTGGCGCCGGGTTCGGCACAGGCGTGGGCACCAAAGACGTTGCGTGCGGCAATGGGTGCCCACTTTGCTGTGGCGATCGGCGAAGGAGAGGTACCCGAAGCGGTGTGGCGCCCCTTTGCTGAGGCAGGGCGGCTATGGGCCACCGTCCTGGCGGGCAGGAGCTCTTCCCTTTATGCACTCGACTTGCGTAAGCCGCTGGCATGGATTTTTGGCAGCGAAGGGCAAGGGGTAAGCCATATCTGGCAGGAGCGATCAAGCGGCCTGGTTCGCTTGCCCATCAATCCGGCTGTAGAATCCCTAAACGTTGCCAGCGCCGCGGCGGTCTTCTGCTTTGAGGCGGTTCGTCAGCGCAATCAGTGGTTGTGCTAGACTTCGCGCATGGGTAGGATCGATGCGCGCAATCGGCTCATTGGCAAATACCTCAAGCGCTGGGGATTTACCCCGCAGCTACCGGTGAAGCGGGCGCTGGAGCGAGTCCCGGCGCCTTGCTGGGAAAGGCGACCGCGTTCATGAACAGGCTGGCGGACATGCCGGAACAGGTGATGTGCTATTTTAGACACCCTGCCGCCGCTGACGCAGCACAGGGTGTTTAAGGGCTTGGTTAATAACCCATGGGGTCAATTCCAGATGTCGTCAGGGGGCAAATCATCGTGTCGCTTGAAGCTCATGAAACCACCAATCACTTGCGAGAACGTTTGATCAGGGGAGAACATCAATATGCCCTTGCTCAAGACCGCCGTTTTCCTGGCGTCCCGTTTTGATGAATTCGCCGAGTTGCGCTCCAAGCTCAAGGAGCTAATTGCCAATTACCCAGTGGTGCAGCTTACGCCCATCGATCTCAACGACGGCCGTGTCAGCCACCGCCCGCCACTGGCCGAATGCCTGGGTTATGTGCGTCGGTCTGAATTTATGATTTTATTGCTGGGCGACACTTACGGCAGTTTAGCACCCAAAAACGACAAGTCATTCACCCACCTCGAATACTTGGAAGCTATAAAGGAAGGTTCGGGTACCCGAGTACTAGTGTTCGGGATAGGGGAACATTATCGCGGTGGACGCATCCGGTACTCAGAAGATGAACGTCTGGCGGAGTGGCAAAAACAGGTAGAAGAAAACCATACGGTTGGTTTCTTTGATCCGGAAACCCCAACCGAGGTGATTGCCAAATCGATCTTTGAGAAACTACTGGCGGCGCTGTATGAGATGCGCTTTGGGACACTCTCGGTGGATAATCGGGAAGATATTCCGGACGAGCTTTTCGACGCCATCGAAGATGAACCATTGCTCGACGATGCCGAGGTCTGCGCGCTAGAGGAACGTAATGCGCGTGGGCCGGTTCTGGTCGATGACCGGGCGCGCTTTGCGAATACATTGGCGGCAATTACTCAACCGGCGGCCGTAGCTGCGCTGGAGCAACGCGAAGAAGCCCAGCGCGCCCTGGATATTGGCGAATACGGCTTAGCAATCCGTCATTTGAGGCGAGCACTCGAATACAAGCCGCTGGAATTGATCAGCAACTACTGGCTGGCACAGCTCTACGTGGCGCTTGGCCGCAAAGAGAAGGCGCCCGAGGCAATGGAACTTGCGGAAAGGGCGGGGCGTATCGCCGAGCGGGACGGACTGCTTTATCGCGCTTCAGCGGCCTATATGACTGCCGCACGGGCGGCTCAACTAGCCGGTCGTCCTGATGAGGGGCTCGGCTTTGCCAAACGAGCTGTTGAAGTAGCCCCGCGTTTTGCTCGAGCACATATCGAACTGGCACGCCAATGGGCGTTGCGCCGCAAGCACAAGGCCGCCCTAGGGGCAATCCAGCAGGCATTCGAGCTTTACCCAAGGAGCCTGCGCGAGGTTTTTGGCGATCCCGTCTTTCGTCCTATACGCAAGGAAATTGATACGCTGGTGCAGGAGCTAAAGGCAAAGATTGCTCGCGACGTTGCCGACTTAGTACGAATCGAAAAAGAAATTGCCAAGATAGCAGGAAAATCTGCTCCAAACGTCACCCTTGAGGGAAAAACCATTACGCAATTGATAGAGATTGGACGTCAGTCCACCCGTCGGCAATACGAGCACCTCTGTGCTCTCGTGGATGAAGCAAATCAGAAAATGAAGGAAATCCGCGCCGAACCAACAAAGCTGCCGCCAGCCACTCAGGAACTGTTGCGATTTAGCCGACCGGGCTGCGCAAAAATCATCGAATGGTTCAAGCAACCAAATGATATCATCCAGCCAGGAGAACCAGTTTTTTCCTACCAGTATGAGGGATCGACAAAGGTGATTCCGTGGTTGCTACGGGGACGCACAGCTGTGCGCATGACAGCGCGTGCTGGCAATAATGGAACGTTGGTTTCTTCCGAAAACCCATACCTTTTTGAACATATCGCAGCGAGTATTCAAATCACAGAGCCAAGCCGAGTGCAGCAATTACGCGAAGAAATCGAAAACATGGAGAGAGAGGTAGAGGCTGACAGGAAACGGTTGGCAGAGGTTCTCGCACGCAAAGAAGAAACAAAACATTCACGGGATTCGTTTCAACGGCATGGAATCGCTATTCCTGGAATAGGAATTCTGCTGGTAAGCGCAGCTGTTGCGGCGGCAGGGTTCCTATTGCTTTATTTCAGCCGTTGGGGATATGGCGTTCTACTGATTTTTACGGCTGTTTACTTTGCAGGCATTGGCAACACTAAGCGTAACGCCTATCGAAGCAATCTGGCGAAACTGGAACGGACATTGGATCAGATCGAACAAGAGTTAGGACAATATCTTGATATTGCGACTCAGAACGAACGAAAACTTGCTTCACTCCGTGATGAGTTGGCAGCCATCGAAGCTGCTTGTGAAGATGCTAAAGTGCGGGCTCGAGATGCTATGGATCTCTTCGAGGGCGTCAGCCTGCGTAAAGGAAACAGATTGGTGCCATTTTCCTCCATTTTTAGTGCGCATGCGGGCGATGTTGTTAGAGTGTTTGATCGCCAACTTGATCAGATCAAGAATGATGAGCCGTCACGCGAAATTGAACTGCGTAATGATTTACCTGAATGGCTAATAGGGGATGGCAAGGTCAAAGCCAAAGCTCGCTTGTTGCGAGTGATAGAGGATTCCCCTGAGCGTTTGGTTCTCTCGAATTGGCTGGCCTACTCTGACACGAAGGAAAACCAATGAGCATTCCACTGCTGATTGGGATCATTGGCCATCGTAAAATTCCAGTTGACTATCTGGGAGAGTTGGAGGCAGAGTTATCGCAGGCCTTAGATGATATACGCTCGCAGGCACCGAACACACCATTAGTATTGGTTTCGTCTTTGGCAGAAGGTGCTGATCGCCTGGGAGCACGTGTTGGGCTTGCCAAGGGGATGGAACTCATTGTTCCACTTCCATTTGAAATCGAAGTGTTCAAGCAGGACTTTCCCAATACTGCCGATGAATTCAACGACTTGTTGGGGCAGGCACAATGTTCATTTGTTGCCACAGAGTCGGGGTTCTGCGGCTACGAAGGCGCTAGCCGATGGATTGCCCGACATTGTCAAATCATCATCGCACTGTGGGATGGCGAGCAAGAAACTCCTGCCCGTGGGGGTACAGCACATACAGTCCGACTCCGACTTCTCGTAGGAGAATCGGGGCACACGTTATCCGGCGTTGCTGATTATCTAGGTCCTGTACTGCATATTCATTGCCCGCGAACATCAGGCGCACCCAGGAATAAACCTCGTTGGTTATGGCCAGCAGATTTTGGTACCCAAACCCTCAGCTTCCGTCAATTATTCTCGCCTCTCGATAAGTTTAATGAAGAAGCCAAAAAAGTCGACAAAGAATCAACACAAAATTCCTTAAAGCAACTTCCCGAGCAACTTTCCTCGAAGGACAGACTTAATCTTGCGTTCGCATTAGCTGATAGCTTAGCAAATGCCAGTCAGTGGCGGTTTCAATTAGCCCTGAACACCTCTGTTGGGCTTGCGATTATCGGCTATATGATTCAGCAGGCTTTTGGGACCGCATCCGGGAGAATTACCGCTGGCCTGTTCTTGACCTTGGCGCTATTCGTCATCTACCTATCGACGCGCGCGAGAAATCTCGAGTGCTACCTAGAATACCGTGCCTTGGCCGAAGTACTCCGAGTCGCCTGTTTCTGGAGACTGGCTGGTGTGACTGCAAGTCCGACTGAACGCTTTCTGAATCAACATTGGGGAAACTTGCGCTGGGTACGGAGCGCCGTCAATGCTCTCTGGATTCCGGATACCACAGTTGCTCCGGATCTAGGATTGGTAAAAACCCGCTGGATCGACGACCAGCAGATATATTACGAGAGGAAGAGCACGGCCAGTAGGATTGCGGCGCGCCGTTCGCGCTGGCTCGAAAATATCTGCTTCGTTTTAAGCGTGATATTGGCATGGATTGGTGCATTCGAGGCTGAGTTGGGGGCTGCCACAACTTTTTGGTCCGGGGTACTACTACTCTTGGTTGGCGCTATCAACCATTACGCCTTCACTCGAGGGTGGGAGGAAGATGCTTCACGTTACTTATCTATGGCCGCGCCATTTTCCTGGTGCCAGCAAATCTGGCTGCTCAGCGATGACAAAACACGGCGAGTTCTCGTTCAGGAGCTTGGTAGCGAATGCGTCGCAGAACTTTCGAACTGGCTGTTGATCCACCGGAACCGGCCGATTGGACTCATCAAGGGATAGGATTGGCTTGTTGTTAACCCGGCCCATAAATAATCTGGCTTTGTGCTAGACTTCGCGCATGGGTAGGATCGATGCGCGCAATCGGCTCATTGGCAAATACCTCAAGCGCTGGGGATTTACCCCGCAGCTACCGGTGAAGCGGGCGCTGGAGCAAGTCCCGGCGGTTGGAGAAGACCTGGCCGGAGTCGCTTGCGCGCGCCCGCAGGGAAGAGGCGGTGATGCTGTGGGGGTTCGGTTCATCGCGTTGACTGATGCTCCCGAGTCTAACCCGGACGAGTATCAGAACCTGATTTCAAGACCGCCTTGCGCACCGGCCCGGTCAGCCACGACAAGGGTGTTGCTCATGCTCCGCAACGATGGCTGGTTCCTGGTGGCGACTCGGGGCAGTCACCGCCAGTTCAAGCATCCATCCAAACCTGGGCGTGTCACCGTTGCAGGGAAACCGAGTGATGATTTGGCAGCCGGAACACTCAACAGCATTCTCAAGCAGGCAGGACTGAAAGGGTAAATCTATGCGCTATGCAATCGTGATTGAAAGGGCAGGAAATAATTTTTCTGGTTATGTGCCCGATTTACCCGGCTGTGTCGCAACCGGGGCGACCGTGGAGGAGACCGAAACCGAGCTGCTTTCGGCCATCCAGTTTCACCTCGAGGGCTTACGCGAGGACGGAGTCGCCGCACCTCCTGCGGAAAGCATCGTCGAGTATGTATTTGTTCCTGCCTAACCCTGCGCTCCAGGGGACGCGCCGCAAGCGGGGCGCCCCTGAGCTTGGACGCTAGCGCTTGCCGGCGGCGGCTCGATCTCGACGCGGTTGCGGCCCAGCATCCACGCCATAGATGCCCTCGCCGGCGGCATCGAGCAGCATCTGGTTGCGCTGCGCGAGCTTTTCCAGCTCATGCCGGGTATGGACCAGCTCAAAGGGGATCGTCAGATGTTCGCTGCCAGTGACCCGATTTGCCGCCGCGCTTTTCGATCAAACCGATTGCTTCGATCACCATGCCCCGGTCGATCGCTTTCACCATGTCGTAGATGGTCAGAAGGGCGACACTTACCGCGGTTAGCGCCTCCATCTCTACCCCTGTGCGTCCCACCGTTTCGGCGCGGGCCGTGCATACGATGGTATCGGGGGGGTGGGGGGTGAAATCGACCGCCACGTGGGTAAGCGGCAACGGGTGACAGAGCGGAATCAGCTCGCCGGTACGTTTCGCAGCCATAATTCCCGCCAGTCGGGCCACACCGAGCACGTCTCCTTTTGCCGCTTCGCCACTGTTGATTTGCTGCCAGGTGGCCAGCGCCATGCGAATTCGCCCCTGGGCGATGGCAACGCGGTGGGTCTCGGCTTTCGCGGCGACATCGACCATGTGGGCTTCCCCCTGGGCGTTGAAGTGGGTGAGTGCGCTCATCGCAGCTGCTATCAAGAATGTGCGCAAAAGCGCGCACACTTCTCTTCCTGCCCCGACGTGTCTTGCTGACCACCGTCGTCTCTGACAGGCGTGACTTTCCCGACTGCGACAGAGACCCTCTCTGTCGCAGCGCCGCCATTACTGGTCGGACTCGCCACGGGTAGGGCAGTTTCGGTTGCCAGCCGTTTCAGGTTCCGCGCTGCGTTGAGGTCTCGGTCATGGTGCGCACCACACTCGGCACACACCCATTCT
>Ga0308407_1000109_pt1 | contig 71857 bp, 82 predicted proteins | sample HotsprSampleMSe2_FD_203476 | JGI IMG/M metagenome (GOLD analysis project Ga0308407, IMG submission 203476) | Hot spring phototrophic mat microbial communities from Mushroom Spring, Yellowstone National Park, Wyoming, United States - 20060911_MSe2 ...
GGTGTAAAGGACCAAGTGCTCCTTGGTGCCACCGGCACAGGAAAAACCTTCACCATAGCCAATGTGATAGCCAAATACGGAAAGCCCACCCTTATAATCGCCCACAACAAGATCCTCGCCGCACAGCTCTACAGAGAGCTAAAAGAGCTTTTCCCTCACAACCGGGTTGAATACTTTATCTCTTATTACGATTACTACCAGCCGGAGGCATACATACCCGAGAAGGACCTATACATAGAAAAGGATGCGTCCATAAACGAAATACTGGAACGCTACAGGCACTCCGCCACCATATCCGTCTTGGAGAGGAGAGATGTGATAGTGGTGGCATCCGTCTCCTGTATATACGGACTTGGCTCGCCCCACGCCTACTACTCTATGAGAATACCCTTAGAGGCGGGAAAAAGGATAAGCCAGAGCAAGCTGGCAAGGATGCTTGTGGAGATAGGATACGAAAGGAACGATTACTCCATAAAGAGGGCAAGCTTTTCCTTTAGAGGTTCTGCCTTGGAGATCATTCCCTCCGACATGGAGGACCAAATTATCAGGGTGGAGTTTTGGGACGACGAAATAGAGAGCATTAGCCTTCTGGATGCCTTCAACAGAAACAAGCTAAAGGAACTCCAAAAGGTGGTGCTCTTTCCCGCGTCCCACTACATAGCACCACGGGAGACCATAGAATCTGCCTTGGAGCAGATAGAGAGGGACCTGCACGAGAGGGTCAAGTGGTTCAAGGATCAGGGAAAAATTGTGGAAGCCCAAAGGCTCTATCAGAGAACCATGCACGATATGGAAATGATCAGAGAACTTGGACACTGCAAAGGAATAGAGAATTACTCCAGATATTTTGAAGGCAGACAGCCGGGAGAACCTCCCTATACTTTACTTGACTATTTCCCCGAGGACTTTCTGCTCATAATAGACGAATCTCACGTAACGGTCCCCCAAATAAGGGCTATGTATAACGGAGACAGGTCCCGCAAAGAAAAGCTGGTAGAATACGGCTGGAGATTGCCCTCCGCCTTGGACAACAGACCGCTAAAGTTTGAAGAGTTTTTGGAGAGGATCAACCAAGCCATATACGTTTCCGCCACACCAGGACCGTGGGAGATAGAAAGAAGTGCGGGCGTAGTGGTGGAGCAGATCGTCAGACCTACGGGACTTTTGGACCCACAGGTGGAAGTTAGACCCACCATGGGACAGTTAGAGGACCTGGTAAGAGAAATTCAGCAGAGAAAGAAGAGAAAAGAGAGGGCACTTGTGCTAACTACCACCAAAAGGCTCGCAGAAGAAGTATCCGAATACCTTCAGGAGAGGAACATAAAAGCCAAGTATATGCACTCGGAACTTGACGCCATAGAGAGGGCAAAGGTGGTAAAAGAGCTGAGAGAGGGAAGCATTGATGTGATAGTGGGAGTTAATCTGCTTAGGGAAGGCTTAGACTTGCCGGAGGTTTCTTTGGTTGCCATTTTGGACGCAGACAAGGAGGGCTTTTTGAGAAGCCACACCTCGCTTATTCAGATGATAGGAAGGGCTGCAAGGAACATAAACGGCAAAGCCATACTTTACGCAGACCGTATAACCCCCTCCATGCAAAAAGCCATGGAGGAAACCAACAGAAGGAGAGAAATTCAAGAGAAATACAACAGAGAGCACGGAATAACTCCCAAGAGCATAGTAAAGCCCGTAAAGGAACTCTTAGCCATAGAGGAGCTGGACTATGTGCGCCTACCGGTAAAGCTACCCAAGGATATAAAGAGCGAGGAAGACCTCATAGAAAAGATCAACCGTTTGGAAAAGGAGATGTGGGAGTGTGCAAAAAGGTGGGAGTTTGAGAAGGCGGCAAAGCTGAGGGATGAGGTCAAAAAACTCAGGGAGCTTTTGAACCTGGTATGAAAAGGAGCGTTATACTCCTTGCGGGAGGCGAAGGAAGTAGGCTGGGCACAAAAAAGCAGTATATTCCACTTGGCGGAAAGCCCCTTTACATGCACTCTTTGGAAAAGGTTTTAGACCTCTTTGAGGAGGTTATCTTAGTATTGCCGGAGGAGGACCTACAAAAGGTAAAGGTGCCACCAAAGGTTAAAAAGGTAGCGGGAGGAAAAGAAAGGCAGGACTCTGTCCTTGAGGGCATCCTTGAGGCGGAGGGAGATATAGTGATCATTCACGACTGTGCCAGACCCTTTGCCAGCAAAGAACTTTTTTTAAAGGTGTCTGAGCTCGGAGACTTTGAGGGAAAGATCTGTGCCCTACCCGTCAGGGACACCCTAAAGCAAGTCTCGGAAGGTATGGTGATAAAAACTATTGACAGGACAGGTCTTTGGCATTCACAAACACCCCAAGCCTTCTTAAGAAAGGTTCTCTTGGAATGCCACTTTAGGGCAAGGGGTGAAGGCTTTTTTGCCACAGATGACGCCATGCTCTTGGAAAGGTATGGCTACAGGGTAGGCGTGGTTATGGGCGAGCCCATCAACATAAAGATCACATACCCAGAGGACCTTGCCCTTGCCCAAAAGCTACTCTAAAAGACCACCATATAGTCCCTGTGCACCGCCTCCTCTTTGTTGGTCCTCAAGATACGCCTAACCTCCTCCCCCTTCTTTCCAAGAACCCTTTTTAACTCCTCAGAGGAGAAGTTGGTTTTGCCCTTGCCCACCAGCAGACCATCCTCCGTATATATCACCACCACATCACCACGCTGAAAGCTACCCTCCACCCTCTTTATACCCGCAGGAAGCAGGCTCTTGCCCGATTTGAGGGCTTTAAATGCCCCCTCGTCTATGTAAAGGGCACCCTTTGGCTCCTCCACCATAGCCAACAGTTTTTTACCCTGCCTTGGTGGAGGTAGGGCTTTAAAGAAGGTGCCCTTTGTCCTGCCCTGTAGGATCTCCTCCAGAGAGTCTTCCTTTCCAGTTATGACCACCGGAATTCCCAAACGGACCGCAATCTTGGTGGCGGTTAGCTTGCTGAGCATTCCCCCAGTGCCGTAGGTGGAATTGACCCCTCTAACAAAGGCGAAGGCTAAATCCACATCCTCCACAAAGGGAATTACTCGGTCTTCGTGGTCTCTAAGCCCTCCCGCGGTAGATAGGATCACCAAAAGGTTTGCCTGAAGCATAAAGGCGGTATGCACCGCAAGGAAGTCGTTGTCGCCAAAGAGAAGCTCTTCCACAGCCACTGCATCGTTTTCGTTGATCACGGGCACCGCACCCATCTCCAAGAGCTTTTCCAAAGCATTCTTAGCGTTCTCAAACTTACTTTTGTCTGTGAACACATCGGAGGTCAAAAGCACCTGAGCGGGCACCAGCTTATAGTTGGAAAAGACAAGGTCGTAAAGATGAATAAGATAAGCCTGCCCAATGCCCGCCAAAGCTTGCTTTTCCACCAAACTCTTTGGTCTTTCTGTTAAGTTCAGCTTCTTTAGACCACAGAGCACCGCACCGGAGGAGACTATGACCACCTCATTTCCCAAGGCTTTTAGCTTCTTTATTTCTCTGCCCAGCTTGCTGATGAGGCTGAGGTCTATATCTCCCTCCTCCGTTTGGATAAGGTTTGAGCCTATTTTAACCACGAGCCTCATCTTCCAACCGTTTGGTCATCCGGACCCAATAGTTAAACCTATCCCTCTCTTCAAAGCCATGCTTTTTATAAAATTCTATAGCCCTTTTGTTTTCATCACCAACCCAAAGCTCCGCCAGAGGCAGACCCCTCTCTTTAAAGTATTCAAGGGCTTTCTCCAAAAGCTTTTTTCCAATGCCCTTATTTCTGTACTCGGGCAGAACCACCAGCTCATGTATGGCACCCACCACCTTGCCTTCCCTCTTGCTAAACCAATTTCCGTCCGCTGCCACAAACCCTACCTTTTTGCCATCTACCTGCGCCACAAAAACACCCGCCACATCCCTCCTAAAGAGCCAGTTAAGGTAAGCAAGCACATCCTCCCTGTGGGTGTAAGAGTATTCCTCAAGTCCAGCGTAGCCCTCCAAGTATATGTTGGCTAACTCCTCTATGTCCTCTGCGGTAGCCCTTTCCACCTTAACCATACGTTCAGTAGACCCTTTTTACTTTAACATTGGGTGGCAGTTGCAATTTAAAAAGACCCTGAGAAGGGCTAAAGTTGGTGCGCACCTCCAAAAACTCTATCTCTGTAATCGTCCCATCCTTTTCCTCTACGCGAACCAACCTTGGCGTTCCGTCCCGGTCCGCATGAACAAAAACCCTATGAAAGAACTCATCATTAACCTTGGGCTTTAAGACAAAAAACCTCCTCCCGTCCCTTTCAATCTCTCCCACCAAGTCAAAGACCTCCCCCAGCGGCTTTGAGACCAAAAGCAAAGACTCCACCACCGGAGACTGATTCTTCTCCATACTGTCTATTAGGGCATTGCCCTGGGCTGGATAGTAAAGAACGACCTCTATTCCATCGGAGACAAGGATCATCTTCTCTGGCTGTTCATACTCTATGCGAAACTTTCCACCCTTTTGGGCATAAAAAAAGCCCTTTGCTACATCTTCCTTGGTGCGCCAAGTGTATTTGGTCTTTTGCACAAAGGAGACTTTTATTGTGTTGATCTGGGCAAGCCTTTTTTCAAGCTGTTCAAAGCTCTGGGCAAAAACAAAAAGAGGGAACAGTAGCAAAACAAACAGTATCATAGGGTAATATTTTAAGCATGAAGGTCATCAATTCAGAGGAAATGTCCCTTGCGGACAGAAGGACTATTCAAGAGCTTGGCATTCCTTCCCTTGTGCTCATGGAAAACGCATCCTTGGCGGTGGCAAGGGTCATCAAACAGAAGTTTTCAGAAACTTCAAAGGTCCTTGTGTTAGTGGGCAAGGGAAACAACGGAGGAGATGGGCTCGCCTGTGCAAGGCATTTAAAGCTCTGGGACTACCGGGTGGATGTGTTCCTTGTGTTTGGTGAGGTAAAGGGAGATGCACTATTCCAACTCAACCTCCTGCGTGCTTTAGGAGTGGAGCCTTTGAAGGAGCTTCCACCCTTGGAAGATTACCACCTTGTCGTAGATGCCATCTTTGGCACGGGCTTTCAGCCGCCGGTGAAACCACCCGCGGAGGCAATAATAAAAATCTTAGAAAGAACAAAGGTGCCCATCCTTTCTGTGGATATTCCCTCCGGACTCTCCGCAGACAGTGGAAAGCTCTACACCCCAAGCGTTAAAGCCAATATAACCGTTACCTTTCAGTTTCCAAAGGTCTGCCACCTTTTGCATCCCGCATCAAAACAATGTGGGGAGCTTTACGTAGCCCACATAGGAATACCCGAGGTTTTTGTAGAGGATGTAAGAAGGGAGGTGATTTTGAGGGTTGAACCGCCTAAGAGGGAGCCAGACATCCACAAAGGAAGGGCTGGGCATGTGCTTTTGGTGGGTGGTAGCGTTGGGAAAACAGGGGCTATTATTATGTCGGCGAAGTCTGCTACCCGGGCTGGTGCTGGGCTCGTTAGCGTGGGTGTTCCGCAGAATTTAAATCCCATCTTTGAGGCAGCCCTCACTGAAGAAATGAGCATTCCCTTGCCCGGAGAGAACTTTCTCTCTTACAGTGCTTGGGAGACTATCCTTAAAGAACAGGATAGGTTTAGCATCTTAGGGATTGGAATGGGTATGGGAAGGACCGAGGAGGGACAAAGGCTTGTGCTAAAGCTTTTGGAAGTTTGGGAAAAGCCCATCCTTTTGGATGCGGACGCCCTGAATAACTTGGCAGACAGCAAAAGGCTGGAGGTTTTGAAGGAAAGAGGCAGTCCCACCATTCTGACGCCTCATGTGGGAGAGTTTGAAAGGCTCTCCGGTCTACCAAAGGAGGAGATCATCCACAACCTTATGGACCGGGCTTTGGAGTTTGCGGTTAATAACCGATGCTATGTGGTGCTAAGGTCCTCAAGGACCGCTATAGGGACGCCCGATGGGAGGTGCTTTCTATCCACAAGGGGAACTCCTGCCATGGCAAAGGGTGGAGTGGGTGATATACTCTCTGGCATTCTGTCTGCATTGGTAGGAAGGGGCTTTGAGGTGGAGTACGCCCTCAAGTTGGGTGTCTTTATCCATGGACTGGCTGGAGAGGTCGCAGAAAGAGAAAAGCACACAGAAAGTGTCCGAGCCCTTGATCTGATAGAATACCTACCAAATGCATACAGGAGCTTGGAAATGGGCAATTACAACCTTCCTTTTAATTACCTCTATTAACTCTTGCGTGCAAATAGAGATAAGGGACCGAAGACCTCCAGTGTACAGAAAACAAGAGACCCCGCCCAAACCCCCAAAGGAAATACCAAAGCCTAAAGAACCAGCAAAGGAACAGGAGGTAAAACCACCTACTGAAGTAAAACCACCTACCGCGGAAGTGCCAAAAGTACCAATGCCCGTTAAAGGTGTTCCAATAAAATCCCAAAGGGGCTACTTTATAAAAAGCTCCTGCGATGAGTTCTTTAGGTCTATTGAAAGGGGCAAAGTGCTCTACGCGGGAGATGACCTGAAAGGCTACGGTTGGGTGGTTATGGTAGAGCAGGAAGATGGATACATAACCGTTTATACAAGGGCGGAAAGGGTCTTTGTGAAGAAGGGGGAAAGCGTAAAAACGGGTCAGGTGCTTGGAAAGGTAGGAAAGCAAGGGCAGGACTGTGGCATAGGTTTTGAACTGAGACTAAAAGACGGCTCTCCGATAAACTTTGAGCTTGTGAAGGAATAAATTTAAAAAAATCATGGAACTAAAGACCCAAAACCTAAAAGAGCTATACGAAAAGGACTTTTACCTTTGGGTCATGGAAAATCTGAAGCTCCTTAAAAACAGAGAATACGACCTTGCGGACTGGGAAAACCTCCTGGAGGAGATAGAGGATATGGCAAAGAGAGAACTAAAAAGCCTGATAAGCCTTATGGCAGTTATAATGGAGCATCTTTACAAGTGGAAAAACTTCAAGGAGGAGGTTTATGTGGGTGGCAGTTGGAAAAAGAGCATAATCAACGCAAGAAACGAGATCAAAAAGCTCTTTAAAGATACTCCTTCCCTCAGACAAAAGGCTGAGCAAAAGGAGAGTTTGGAAAAAGCTTGGCAGTATGCGGTTATAAACCTTGTAGGTTGGTTTGAAGAGGCGGAAGACTTAGCCAAAAAATACTTTGGCAGACTTCCTACGGAGGAGGATTTCCCACAAAAGTGTCCATATACCTTTGAGCAGGTGATGGAGTGCAGACCTTGGATGAAAGAGTCTTAAAGCTTTTGAGACTTCACAAAGTTTATGGCTTCCTCTTTGGTCTTTACAATGCCTTCCCATTGGGCTTGCTCTAAAGCCCTCTTTATCTCCCCTACCTTTGGACCTGGACCTATTCCTAAAATTTCCATGATCTCATCTCCGGAGAGCAGAGGCTCTGTGGGTATTTTGCTAAGCTCCCTTTTTCTAAAATCCTCAAGCTCATGGATGGTCTTCAAAAGCCAACTGATTTCCTCCTGCTCATCTCCGCTGGCATAGGCGTCCGCAATGGCGTGCAAAAAGAGCCAACCTGCAATATCTCCGCAATTCCTCCAAAACTTTGCCTTTCCTCGGTTCGTAAGCTCACCCTTTTTGAGGGCTTCCCTCAGATAAAAGGGTCGCAGATGATGTTCCACTAACTTGGAAACAAACTGAATTGCATCATCCCCCAACCTTAGCCTCTTGAGAATGTCCCTTGACATTTGGGCTCCCAATTTGTCGTGATTGTAAAAGATAGCCTTGCCATCCTTTAGCTCAAAAGTGTAAGGTTTGGCAATATCATGAAGAAGGGCAGAGAGCTTGAGAAGTTCCAAGTCGGAGAATTCCCCCAAAAAGTCTTTCTCTCCGACCTCCTTCAAAAGCTCTGCGGGCAAAAACCTCTCCCTCTCTTCCACCACTTGGTCTATAAACTCCATAATTCTCAGCATATGCTCATCAAGGGGGTATTTGTGATGTTGCCCTTGGTTTGTGATCTCCTTCCACCTTTCCGTTTCTGGGATGACCTGCTGGAGCAGGTTGTTTTCATAAAGTAGCCGGATAACCTTTCCGCTTTCTCTGTGCCTTAGAACCTTGAGCAGTTCCAAGGAGACCCTCTCCATGGGTGCCTTTTTTATAAGCTCCGCTTTTTTTTTGACAAAGTCCAAAAAGTCCTGAGTTAGGTCTAACCTTTTTTCCACGCTGAGCCGAAAACCCCTCAGCATTCTGATAGGGTCCTCTTCTAAGTTCTTCAAGGATACAGGTCTAAGGATGCCCTCCTGCAGGTCCTCCATACCGTGGGCTGGGTCATAGAGGATCGTTTGCTTGGCACCTATGCTAAGAACATCATCAATGCTGACAGCCATAGCGTTGGCGGTAAAGTCCCTTGAAAGAAGGTCCTCTATTAGAGCTCTCTCCACATCCCTTCCCTTTATCTGGGCAAAGTCAAACCTGTACTTATAAGGTGGAAGCTTTATTATGACTGTGGCTATGGTTGGTCTCCTAAGAAGCCCCTTCTTTTCAAACTCAAAGTATGAACCCCCCACAAGCTTTGCAAAATCTGATGCAACCTTTAATGGGTCGCAGGTAAGCAGTAGGTCTATGTCTATCTTGTAGCCAACTGGTTCCCCAAGAACTCTGTCCCTTATCCATCCACCCACAATAAAGCAATAGCAATCCCTTGGCAGGACTTTTGCAATATCGTCAAAGTAAGAAAGGTAAAAGTTCAAACCGTGAAGGGTATGTTTTATACCCTTTTCAAACAAAATCCCTCTCATAAAGAAAAAAATATATAAAGCCCCCAAAGGGGGAAAGGTGTGTCAGGGAATTACTCTTACGTTCTTTGCCCTTGGTCCCTTCTCGTCCTGTTCCACCTCAAACTCTACCTTCTGACCTTCCTGAAGGGTTTTGAAACCCCTCTGCTGAATGGCGGAGAAATGCACAAAAACATCCCCCTTGTTGTCATCGCGGGTTATAAAGCCATAACCCTTTTCTTTGCTGAACCACTTAACGGTGCCTCTCAACATCATGGTGCTAAAAACCTCCTTAAAAATTTACTTAGAGCGGAACTACAGAAGGTTAGGCGCCCTCCCTTCCATAGAACAGCTCAATATATGTAATTATAACCCCAGACAAAAAAAGTGCAAGTTTTTGTTAATCTCCCAAAGAGGATGTTCTAAAAATACAAACCATTGACACACAAGAGTTTTAAAGCTAAAATCTAAACTTGATGTTTGTTAGCCTGTAGTTCAAGCTTAAGCTAAAGAGGGAAGGTAAGCAAAAGCTCATTAGGTTAGTTCCTTTATCCGTTGGGGGACGTCCCGATGAGGGATTTTTTAGTACAGCCCCAAGCCCTCCTTGGGCTCTTCCGATAAAACTCTGTCCGCCCAGCCCACTTACTTGGCTATCTCAAAGTAATCGGTATTCCCTACTGCAGTTATGTGAAAGCCCTACCCTTTGAAGACCTCTAAGAGAGGGAAAGTTAGCAATGTATTCCCAAGCCCACCCCTTCGGTATAGTAAAAGCTTCTTCAAACGTTTGTGTCTATCAGAAAGAGAGGTTGGTTGTATTCTACCGTCTCTCCGTTTTCCGCAAGGATCTTTACCACCTTGCCCCTAACATCGCTCTCTATCTCGTTCATCACCTTTAGGGCTTCTATTATGCACAGCACCTGACCGGGGGACACTATGTCGCCTACCTCCACGAATGGAGGTGCCCCGGGAGAGGGTGCCCTGTAGAAGGTTCCCACCAGAGGGCTCTTAATCACATGTAGCTTATTCTCCTCCAAATCCTCGGAGGGAGGAACCACCTCAAAATGTTTTACCTCCCTTGGTGTTTCTACTTTGTGCACTAACTCCCTCTGATGGGTCTCTATCCTTAGCCTAAAATCTTGATGCTCTATCTCAAACAGTTTTATATCACTGTTTTTTATAAGGTTTATAAGGTCCCTTATAAAATCTTTATCCATCACTTGACCCTTTCTATGTAAGTGCCCGTCCTTGTATCCACCTTTATTATGTCCCCCTCTCCCACAAAGAAGGGCACCTGCACCACCGCGCCAGTTTCCAACTTGGCAGGTTTAGAACCACCCGCAGCGGTATCTCCCTTAAAGGCAGGCTCCGTTTCCACCACCTTTAGCTCCACATGTCTTGGCAATTCTATACCTATGGGCTGACCCTTATAGACAAAAACTACAACCTCCATACCCTCCTTCAGGAACTTTACCTCGTTTTCTATGTTCTTGGTGGAGACAGCAAGCATCTCGTAGGTGGTCTTGCTTACAAAGTAGTAATAATCACCGTCGTTGTATGAGTATTCCGCAAACACCTGCTCAAAGTCCGCAAGTTCTATGCTGTCGGAGGACTTGTAGGTGATCTCGATAACATTGCCCGTGCTCATGTTCTTTGCCTTTACCCGCACAAAGGCTTGCCCTTTGCCCGGTTTCACATGTTCATAGTCCAAAACCCTGTGGGGTTGTCCGTTATGCTCAATAAACATATCCCTCTGTATGCTGTTTATGTCTATCCTTACCGCCATGGCTTTATAATTTTACCACATGAGGAAGATAGAAATTACCGATGTATCTCTGAGAGATGGCATTCAGTCCCTCCTTGCCACAAGGGTAAGGACGGAGGATATGCTGGATATTGTTGAAATCCTTGATAAGTGTGGTTTTTACTCCTTGGAGGTTTGGGGTGGGGCTACCTTTGATGTGTGCCTGAGGTTCTTAAAGGAGGACCCTTGGGAGAGGCTCAGGAAGTTCAAAGAGAGGGCTAAAAACACTAAACTGGAAATGCTTTTGAGAGGTCAAAATGTGGTAGGTTACAGACACTATCCAGATGATGTGGTGGAAGCCTTTGTGAAAAAAGCCTACGATAACGGTATAGAAGTTTTTAGAATTTTTGATGCCCTTAACGACACCAGAAACCTGAGGAAGGCAATAGAAACTGCCAAAAAGGTGGGTGCCATTGTGAAGGGGGTTCTCTCCTACGCCATAAGCCCTGTGCATACAGTGGAATACTATGTGGAAATAGCCCGGCAGTTGGTGGATATGGGCATAGACATAATATCCATAAAGGACCAGGCAGGGCTTTTATCTCCAAGGGTCCCTTATGAGCTTGTAAAAGCCCTGAAGTCTGAATTTCCCAAATATCCGGTTCATCTTCATACCCAAACCACCGCCAATTTGGCAGAGATGGCACAGCTAAAGGGCATAGAGGCTGGCGCAGACATGATAGACACTGCCTTTTACTCCCTCTCTTCCCAGACCTCCCACCCTGCGGGAGAGACCATGATATATGTGCTAAGGGAGCTTGGCTATCAAGTGGATGTGGATGAAAGGCTATACCAAAAGGCTGGAGACCTATTCGTTCAAGTAAGGAAAAAATACAAAAAGTTTGATGTCTTGCCACCATATCCCGATGTGGGCGTTCTTTTGCATCAAATTCCGGGCGGTATGATCACCAATTTTATAAACCAACTTAGGGAACAGGGAATGGAAGAAAAACTTCCAGAAGTTTTGGAGGAGGTGGTCCGGGTTCGGGAGGACCTTGGCTATCCACCTTTGGTAACGCCCACCAGCCAGATCGTGGGCTCTCAAGCCTTCTTGAACGTGCTTCACGGAGAGAGATACAAGGTGGTAACCAAGGAAGTCAAAGACTATGTGAAAGGTCTTTATGGCAGACCGCCCGCACCCATAAAGGAGGAGGTTCTAAGGAAGGTTTTGGGTGATGAGGAACCTCTCTATCACATAAGACCTGCAGACCTTTTGGAGCCTGAGCTGGAAAAGACAAGAGAAGAAGCCATAAAAGTTGGAGCAAAGAGCGAAGAGGATGCGCTCTCTTATGTCCTCTTCCCATTGGTGGCAAAGGAGTTCTTTGAGTGGAGAGGAAAGGGCGAGCCCTATGTGCCCGAGTTGGAGGAGAAGGAAGAAGAAAAGAAGGAAAACATCCCGGTGGAGTTTGTGATTACCGTCCATGGAGAGCAGTACCATGTGCACATAGCAGGAAGGGGTGAGCACACCCAAGAGGGGAGGACATTCTTTATAAGGCTGGACGGCAGGTTGGAGGAGGTGCTCCTTAGACCCATCAAGGAGCTCAGTCCAACGGAGGTGGTTAGCGGAGACCTCTCCACCCTTGGCACAGAGGTAAAGCCCAAGAGGTCCAAGCCGGTAGCCTTGGGGGATGTGGCATCTCCCATATCGGGCAAAATAGTCAATATAAAGGTCAAACGGGGGGATGAGGTGAAAGAAGGGGATGTGCTCTTTGTGGTTGAGGCTATGAAGATGGAGAACGAAGTGCATTCACCCATAAGCGGAGTGGTGGAGGAGGTTTTGGCACAGGTGGGCGAGACGGTCAATCCCGACGAGGTGGTTGTTAGGATCAAGCCCAAAACATGAAGGTTTTTCTTTTGGAGGATGACACAGACCTTTCGGAGCTTTTAACCTACCATCTACAAAAGGAAGGTTTTGAGGTTGTTTCCTTTAGCAAGGGTGTTGAACTCTTGGAGAGGGTAAAGGAGGAAAAGCCGGACCTTTTTATCTTGGATATAATGGTGCCCTCTTTGGACGGCTTTAGGGTGGCAAACATCCTCAGGTCCTCTCCAGAAACCAAGGATGTGCCCATGATTTTTTTGACAGCCAAGACTGCGGAGGAGGACAAGCTAAGGGGCTTTGAGCTTGGGGCAGATGACTACATTACCAAACCCTTTTCTATAAAAGAGCTTTTGGCGCGAATAAGGGCGGTTATGAGAAGGTATGGTGCCTTAAGGGAGGGTGGGATTGTAAAGCTCGGCAGTTTGACGGTGGATATGGAAAGGATGGAGGTGAGAAGGGACAGAGAGCCCATAAACCTAACAAAAACGGAGTTTGCCATTTTGAAAACCCTTTTGGAAAACTATGGAAAGCCAGTAAGCAGGGAATATTTGGTGGAACAGGTCCTAAAAAAGGAGGTCTATGATAGAACCATAGATGTTCATGTAAAAAATCTTAGGGAAAAGTTAGGAAAGGAGGGCGAGTGGATAAAGACTGTTAGAGGTGTGGGGTATAAACTGGAGGAGGGGTAGCCCAAATGAAGGACATAACTTTTGAGGACAAACTTTGGAAGGCGGCGGATAAGTTAAGAAAGAAGGTTGAAGTGCACGAGTATAAGTATATAGTCCTTGGTCTTATATTTCTAAGGTATGTCTCTTTTGCCTTTGAAGAGGTAAGAGAAAAGCTAAAAGAAGAATACAAAAACGATCCAAACTTAGAAAAAATACTTCAAGATAGAAATGATTATATTTCAGAAGGAGTTTTATATGTTCCAGAAGACGCAAGGTGGGATTATATAAAGAAAAACGCAAATAACCCAGACATCAAGGAAATTATAGACAAGGCAATAAAAGTCCTTGAAGAAGCAAACCCAAAACAATTAAAAGATGTTATCCCTAAGGTATATGCCAGAACAAACTTGGATCACCACGACCTTGCTTATCTTGTAAATCTTTTTTCTGAAATAACCTTTGACAACGACCACAAAGGAAAAGATATTTTCGGAAGGATTTATGAGTATTTTTTGGGGAAATTCACAGAAGCAGAGGGCAGAAAGGGTGGCGAATTTTACACTCCTCGCTCTTTAACAAAGCTTATAGTTGAAATCTTGGATGTTAAAGGCGGAAGAATTTTTGACCCAGCCTGTGGCTCAGGAGGATTTTTTGTTGCCGCTTTGGAAAAGCTGGAAAGGGAAGGTATAGAAAAGCACTATCTTTCTATATACGGGCAGGAATCAAAGGAGTTTGTATGGAAAATGTGTAAAATGAATTTGGTAATAAGGGGAGCGGAAGGAGACATTGGGTTTGGAGATTCCTATCACGAGGATAAGTTTCCTAACCTTAGGGCAGACTATGTGGTTTCAAACCCACCCTTTAACGACAGTGCATGGGGAAGGGACAGAGTTAAACCCACAGACCCAAGGTTTAAATATGGAATACCACCGGAGAGCAACGCTAACTATGTATGGATACAGCATTTTATATATCATCTTTCACCAAATGGAAAGGCGGGTTTTGTTATGGCAAATGGTGCCTTGTCCGCAGGTGGAATTGAAGGAGAGATTAGGAAAAAGATAATTGAGGATGACCTGATTTATGGCATCGTTGCTACACCACCTAAAATGTTTTATACCGTTTCACTTCCTGCTTCTTTGTGGTTCTTGAGGAAAGAAAAACCGGAACACATGAAAGGTAGGGTTTTATTCATCTATGCGAAGAAGTTATTTAAGCCCATATCAAGAAGGCAGAATGTATTTACAGATGAGCATATAGCCAAGATAGTGGAAAAGTTCAGAATGTTTGAAAGGGGAGAGTCAGAGGAAAAGATAAACGAGGTGGGCTTTGCCAAGGTAGCCACTATTGAAGAAATCGCAAAAAATGGTTATGTCCTTACACCCGGAAGGTATGTGGGAATAAAGCTTGATGAGGAGGACGAGCCTTTTGAAGAGAAGATGAAAAGATACTCCGAGGAATTATCGGAGCTTTTGAAAAGAGAGGAGGAATTAAATTACAAAATTAGAGAGGTTTTTAAGGCTTTGGGATGGGAGGTGTAAAGATGAAAGAAAAAATAAAAAAGATAATAAATCAAGTTTTTGAAGAAAAAGGGATAAAGGTTGAAAGAATAATTCTTTTTGGTTCAAGGGCAAGGGGTGATTTTAAGGAAAATAGTGATTGGGATTTATTGATTATTGTTAGCAATGAATTAGATTTAGAAGATAAAAGGAAAATTTCAAAAGAAATTAGAATAAAGCTTGCTGAAATCTTCATTCCTTGCGATGTGTTGATAAAATCTACAAGTGAAATAGAATATTATTCTAACTTTATAGGAACAACCACAAGGGAAGCATTGAAAGAGGGGGTAGAAATATGATTGATGAGAGAGTTAAGAAGTGGATCATAAAGGCTATGGAAGATTATAAAACCATAGAAAATGAATTTAAGTTATCAGAAGAAGAAATTGTTCCTTCTGCTGTTTGTTTTCATGCCCAACAATTCGTTGAAAAAATTTTAAAGGCTTACCTTACACTAAAAGGAAGAGATTTTGGAAAGACGCATAATCTTGAATTTCTTTTAAGGCTTTGTTCCGAGGAAGACAAGGATTTTGATAAGTTAGATGTTGGAGATTTGACATTTTATGCGGTTGATGTTAGATATCCTGATGAATTTTATACACCTTCTTTAGAGGAAGCAAAGGAAGCTTTTGAAATTGCCAAACAAGTAAAGGATTTTGTATTCAAAAAACTAAACATAACCGAGAGGGAAATATTATGAAAGAAAAAATAAAAAAAATAATAAATCAAGTTTTCGAGGAAAAAGGGATAAAGGTTGAAAGAATAATTCTTTTTGGTTCAAGGGCAAGGGGTGATTTTAAGGAAAATAGTGATTGGGATTTACTCATTATAGTTGAAGAAAAACCTTCAAGGGATGAAAGAGTAGAAATTTTACATCTTATAAGAAGGAAACTCGCAGATGAATTTATACCATCTGATGTGATTATAAGATCAAGGGAGGAAGTAGAAGAAAGACAAAAAGTGATTGGAAGTGTCATAAAAAGTGCTATGGAGGAAGGAATTTTGTTATGATCGATAAGGAAACAAAGAACTGGCTTATTAAAGCAATAAATGACTATAAAACAGCAGAAAAACTTATAAATCTTCCTGAAAATGAAATTATAACTGATACTTTATGTTTTCACTGCCAACAGACAGTAGAGAAACTTTTAAAAGCATTTCTTGTGTATAATAAGATAGAATTTCAAAAGGTTCATACAATTGAATACTTGATCAAGCTTTGTTCAACTGTTGATATGGAGTTTGAACCTCTATATGAAAAAAACAAAAAACTTAACGGATTATGCAATTGATATAAGGTATCCTGATGAGTTTTATATTCCTACAATTGAAGAAGCGAGAAATGCTTTTGAAAGCGCAACTTTTGTTAAAGAGTTTATATTCAAGAAACTAAACATAACCGAGAGGGACATATTATGAAAGAAAAAATAAAAAAGATAATAAATCAAGTTTTCGAGGAAAAAGGGATAAAGGTTTTTGCCTTAAAATTTTAAGTTTATGTGAAGATGAAGGAGCTTAGAATAAAGTTCCGCTGGGAGACAGAGTTTAAAGAAACGGAGATTGGGGAGATACCGAAGGATTGGGAAGTAAAGAAATTAGGGGATATGGCAACAATAAAAACAGGAAAAACTGATGTCAAGGACGCAGTTGAGGATGGGGAATATCCTTTATTTGATAGATCAGATCAAATAAAGAGAAGTAATAAATATCTTTTTGATACCGAAGCTGTAATTGTTCCTGGGGAAGGAAAAGATTTTACGCCGAGATATTATAAAGGGAAATTTGATCTGCATCAGCGGACTTATGCAATTTTTGATTTCAAAGAGCTAAACGGTAAATATCTATTCTTTGCAATGCATATTTTAAGACATACTTTAAGAGATTTTGCGGTAGGTTCTACCGTTGAATCGCTAAGATTGCCTATTCTAAAAAATTTAGACATACCTTATCCTCCCCTCCCTGAACAATCCCGCATTGCTACCATCTTATCCTGGTTTGATGATTTGATAGAAGTTAAGAAAAGGCAAAATGAGATTTTGGAAAAGACAGCAATGGCAATTTTTAAAAGTTGGTTTATTGATTTTGAGCCGTTTAGGGATGGAGAGTTTGTTTATAGTGAGGAGTTGGGTAAAGAAATACCGAAGGGGTGGGAGGTAAAGAGATTGGGGGAAGTGGTAAGGACATTTAAGGGAATTTCCTATAAAAGCGATGAAAAATATCAGGAATACATAGAAGGGGCATACGTTTTTATAACACTTGATAATTTTATGAGAGGAGGTGGATTTAAAACCGAGTATTCATGGATAAAAAGTAAAAGAATAAAACCATCACATTTGGTAAAAGAAAGCGATTTAATTATTGCTCTCACTGATATGACACAGGATGCCCAAGTTGTTGGCGCACCTGCTATTATCACTTTACCCGAAGGTTTCAAGGTGGGTGTAATCTCTTTAGATTGTGTGAAAATTGATCCGATAACGGAGCATTTGAAATATTATCTTTACATTTACCTTAAAAATACTCAAGAAGAAAATTCAACATTTGCTAATGGAGTCAATGTATTGCATTTGATAATTAATAATTTCCTATCAGGAAAATTAATCTTAATCCCTCCCTCCCCCATCCTCCAATCCTTCCACTCCCTCGTTGAGCCACTATTTCAAAAAATCATCCTCAACCAAAAGCAAATAATGACCCTTCGGAAAATCAGAGATACCCTCTTGCCCTTGCTTGTATTTGGTAAACTAAGAGTGGAGGAGGTATAAAATTATGAGAAAGGATGAAACTTTTGTAAAATCACTCAACATGATTATAGAACTTTTTAAGGAAACTCTCAATTCTGGCGCTAAAGCTTATTTATTTGGTTCAAGTGTCAGAGAAGATTACAAGAAGTTTTCAGATATTGATATTGCTTTAGAAAACGCAGACAGCAAAGCCATAACACTTCTTAAATACAAGTTGGAGGATTTGAATGTCCCATACAAGGTTGAAATTATTGACCTATCCAAAGCATCTGAAAAGTTTAAAAAAGAGATATTTAAAAATGGAGTTTTGATATGGAAAAATTGAGGGCAAAGCTTGAAACTGCACAAAGGGCTTTGAAAACTTTTGAAGAGATATTGAAAGAGCCCTATTCAAAAATTGTAAGGGATGCTTCAATACAAAGATTTGAATATTCTTTTGAAGTATTTTGGAAAGTTGTTAAAATCTATCTTGAATATCAAGAAGGGATAATTTGTAATTCTCCAAAATCCTGCTTCAGAGAGATGTTTTCCGTAGGACTAATAGATGAAAACAAAACTACCAAACTTTTAGAAATGACAGATGACAGAAATTTAACCAGCCACACCGACGATGAAGACTTGGCGGAAGGATTATATCATAAATTACATGAACATTACGAACTGATGAAAGAGGTATTGGAAATAATCAGGAGGCAAATAAAATGAGTGCGGAGCTTACAGAAAGCTATATGGTTGAAAACTCCGCCATAAGTTGGTTTAAAGAAATTGGCTATTTATACATTCCCGGCTCAGATTTGATCCCTGAGAATGGGGAAAGAGAATCTTATAGGGATGTTATTTTAAAGAAAAAGTTTATCCAAGCAATAAAAACATTAAACCCGTTCCTTACTGACAACCTCGCAGAGGAAGTTTATGAAAAAGTTAGGAATATAGACCATCCGGATTTTGTGGTTAAGGGAAAAATCTTTTATCAATATCTGACGGAAGGAGTAAAGCTAACTTACAGAGAAGGAAAAGAAGAAAAAACAAGGCTTGTAAAACTTATAGATTTTAAAAATCCAGAAAACAACGAATTTTTGGTGGCAAATCAGTTTGAGGTTGAGTATTATCACCAAAACGGCGTTCATAGAAGACCAGACCTTGTGGTCTTTATAAACGGTATTCCCATTGCCATTTTTGAGCTAAAGGGCTTTAATTCTAATGAAACTGCAAAGGATGCATACAACGACCACCAAGTAAAGATGAAGGATATCCCACAGCTTTATTTGTATTCGCAAGTTATAGTGGCATCCGATGGATACGAGACAAAGTATGGCTCACCTCAAAGTGGTTGGGAAAGATTTTTTAATTGGGAGGGAATTTTTAGCGACGACGATGTAAAAAAGGAAGAGATAACAAAGGGCTATTACAGATACTTTTATCAGGGCAAAGAATTAAACTCCCTTGAAATTCTAATAAAGGGTCTTTTTAGAAAGGAACACATAACGGAATTTATAAATGATTTTGTCTTTTACGATAAGACAGATGAGGGTTATGTTAAAAAGATTGCAGGCTATCATCAGTTTTACGCTGTCAAAAAGGCAATAGAGAGGACTAAAAAGTGCGTTCTTGAGGGAAAAACTCCGGAGGAAAGGCGAATAGGTGTTATATGGCATACGCAGGGTTCCGGAAAGTCAATAACCATGCTTTTTTATGCAAGAAAAGTCCTAAAGGAACTTGGAAATCCTCTTTTAGTTTTTATCACAGACAGAAGAGAGCTTGACGAGCAACTTTACAATCTGTTTTCTCAAATGCCCATTGCAAAACAGGCGGAGAGTATAGAAGACCTGCAGGATGCTATCAAAAAAACTGCAGGTGGAATAATATTCTCAACAATACAAAAGTTCAGCGAAAGAGACCAAGATTATCCACTTTTGACAGAAAGAAGGGACATTATAGTTATAGCGGACGAGGCACACAGAAGCCAATACAGAGAGCTGGCAAGAAACCTGAGAAAAGCTATACCCAATGCATCTTTTTTGGGCTTTACCGCCACTCCCATTGAATACGAAGATAGGGATACTTACTTGGTCTTTGGAGAACCTATAAGCATTTACTCCATAGATAAAGCACTAAAGGATGGTGTGGTGGTTCCCATCTACTACGAGGCAAGGCTTGTGGAACTACACTTAACCAACGAGTTTATAGATGAGGAGTTTGAAGAGATCTCAGAAGGTCTTGAGGAAGAGGAAAAGGAAAGGCTAAAGGCAAAATATGCAAGGCTTGAAAAACTCATACTTAACCCAGAAAGGTTGGAAAAAATAGCAAAGGATATAGTGGAACACTTCAATAAAAGGCTTGAAGAGTTTGAAGGAAAGGCTATGGTGGTTGTCATATCAAGGGAGGTGGCGGTTGAACTTTACAATAAGATAAAAGAAATACCCAATGCTCCATCGGTGGCAGTAGTAATATCAGGAAACAAACAAAAAGACCCAGAAAAATTCCATCCACACTTAAGGAATAAACACCAAATGGAAGAACTACTGAGTAATTTTAAAAACCCAGATAAAGACCCAAAGATGGTTATTGTGGTGGATATGCTACTAACTGGCTTTGATGTGCCATGCCTACATACCATGTATATAGATAAGCCCATGAAAAACCATAACTTACTGCAAGCAATAGCGAGGGTTAATAGAGTTTATAAGGATAAACCGGGTGGGCTTATTGTTGATTATATTGGAATTGCGGACGACCTAAAAAAATCCTTAGCCAAATACACCTTGGAGACAATAGGTCAATTCTTAACAGATATAAAAAGCGTTATAACTCAACTAAAGGAAGAATACGATATTGTTTCTTCAATGCTTTATGGGATCAACTACAAGAATTGGCGGAACTTAGACCCTCAGCAACTTTCCAACCTTACCGTTTCCGCCTATAACCTTTTAGACACCGAAGAGAAGAAGAAAAATTTTATAAAACACTTTTTAGCCCTAAAAAAACTTTACACCCTCGCAAGCCCACATCCAGAGACCATAAAGATCAAAGATGATATAAGGTTCTTTGAGATGATAAAAAAGATGATAATAAAATACTCCACCACAACATCAAGGGAAATAGCAAGGGATTTAGAGTATGAAATAAACCAGCTTATATCCAAAAGCATCTCTGCCCAAGAACCTATAGATGTTTTTTCATTGCTCAATAAAGAAAAACCGGATATATCTATTCTCAGCGAGGACTTTCTTAGCCAGATAAAGGAGATAAAACAGAAAAACTATGCTGTTGAACTATTAGCTAAGCTTTTAAACGACGAAATAAAAGTTAAGATGAGAAAAAATCCACACAGATATAAAACACTATACGAAAGGTTAAAGGAATTAATTGAAAAATACAATGCAAAAACCCTTGAGGCATCTGAGATAATTGAAAAGCTTGTAGAAATTGCCAGAGAACTCAGAGAAAAAATACAAGAAGGTAAAAGATTGGATCTGACTGAGGAGGAACTCGCATTCTATGATATGCTTTTGAGTAAAAGGATCTTTGAAAACTACGAAGAAGTAAAGGAAATAGCAAAGCTTATTGTTGAAAAATTGGGAGGCTATGTGAAGATTGCTGATTGGAATAATAAGGAAGCCATCAAGGCAAAGATCAGGAGGGCTTTAAGGGATGTGCTTAGGGAGAGATTGAAAAAATATGACTATGATTATATTAGTGAAATAGTAAATGAGCTTTTGGAACAGGCAGAATTGGTGTTTGCATGACATTTTACCCGCTGAACAATTGGTGGCGTGGGGTATAAATTAGAAGAAGCATGAGATGGTTTATCCTTGTCTTTTTAAGCATATACCTTCTTATGAACCTTTATGTGTATATGAAGTTAAGGCACAGGGCTATCCTACTCGTCTTTGCTCTGGGCTTTTTCTCTCCCTTTTTGATGAGGTATGCGGACGCTAACTTCTCTCCTTCCCTTTCCTACATCATAGGTCTTGGCACCCTCCTCTACATGGGCTCTTTGCTATACTTGGTTATATCCTTCCTTCTTTTGGACCTCTATTCCCTCTTTGTTAGGGCTATGCATTCTATCTTTGGGATAAACCCTCTCCCAAGACCAAACAGGAGGTTATCCATTGTCATAGCCCTTTTGCTTGCCCTTAGCCTGTCCGCTCACAGCCACTACGAAACCCTAAAGCCGGAGGTCTATCACTTTCATATAAAAACCGACAAGGTTTCGCAGAGAATAAGGATCATGCATATCTCCGATGTGCATTTGGGACCCGTTATGGGAATGGACAAGGTCAAACTCATAAAAGAGGTGTATGAGAAATACAAGCCAGACCTTTTGGTATCTACGGGCGACCTGGTGGATGGGAACATGAAGAGAAAGGACGGACTGGCTCAAGCCCTAAGGGAGATGTCTCCGCCCTTGGGTAAGTTTGCGGTGCTTGGCAATCACGAGTATTATAGGGGGATCCAGCAGGCTATAGAATTTACCGAGAACGCGGGCTTTGTGCTACTCCGGGGCGATTGGGTGGATTTGGGCTCTATTATTGTGGTGGGAGTGGATGACGACGACTGCCGGTTTTTTAACGCATGCGTAGGACCTCTCAGCGAATATGATGTCTTAAAAGACCTGCCAAAGGATAATTTCATCCTTGTTTTAAAGCACAAGCCAAGGGTAGATAAAAGGGCATTGGGGCTCTTTGACCTTATGCTTGCGGGACACACCCACGGAGGGGTTTATTACCCTGTGGGAAAGTTCATCATTCCAAGGCTGTTTGATGCTAACGCAGGATGGGTGGAATTGGGAAAGGGAAGTGCCCTCTTTGTTAGCAAAGGTGTTGGCACAGGCGGTCCTCCCATGCGCTTTTTTGCACCACCGGATATGGCTATAATAGATATAGAGTGAATAAAGTAGTCATAGTTGGAAGACCCAATGTAGGGAAATCTACCCTCTTTAACCGCCTGGTGGGAAAGAGGCTGAGCATAGTTCATGATATGCCCGGCATTACCCGGGACGCCTTGGAGGCAATTGCCTACTGGAAGGATAAAAGCTTTTGGGTGATAGATACGGGAGGGCTTTTGGAGGACAAAGACCACATAGCCCAAGAGATCAGAAAAAAGGTTCAGGAGCTTTTAAACCAAGCGAGCGTGATCCTTTTTGTGGTGGATGGAAAGGAAGGCATTACCCATTCGGACAGGGCAGTGGCGGAGCTTTTGTATCCACACAGGGAAAAGGTCCTCCTGGTGGTAAACAAGATGGATGTTAAAAGTGCAAAGGAGAACCTCTACGACTTTTACAGCTTGGGCTTTGAGAGGGTATATCCTATATCCGCCCAGCATGGAAAAGGTGTGGGAGAACTGCTTGACGATGTGGTTAGTATGCTCCCAGAGGAGGAGGTTGTCCAAAGGGAAGGACTGAGGCTTTCCTTCGTAGGCAGACCCAATGTGGGAAAGTCCTCTCTGGTGAATGCGGTGCTTGGTAGCGATAGGGTGATCGTCTCTCCAATACCGGGCACCACCCGGGATGCGGTGGAGGTCTATTTTGAATACAAAGGAAATCCACTGATCCTGGTGGATACTGCGGGCATAAGAAGACCTTCCAAGGTAGATTATGGGGTTGAGTTTTTCTCGGTGGGAAGGTCCATAAGGGCTATAGAGATGTCCGATGTGGTTTGCTTGGTGGTGGACCTCTCGGAGGGTGTGGTTCATCAAGACCAAAGGATCGGAGGGCTCATAGCAAGAAGGCACAAGGGTTGTGTGATCGTGGGCAACAAGTTTGACCTGATAAACGCCACCGAGGAGGAAGCCAAAGAATACTTAAGAAAAAGGCTGAGCTTTTTGGACTATGCACCCACTGTGCTGACCGTAGCCACAGAAGGTAAGGGAGTAAGAGAACTCTTAGACAACGTCCTATTGGTTTATCAAGATTACTGCAAACAGCATAAGACATCCTTTGTAAACAGATGCGTGGAGAAGGTTCTATCAGAAAAGGCTCCGCCCGGCAGGATAAAAGTTTATTATGCATACCAAGAGGGCACAAAGCCACCTACTTTTGTGCTATACACCAACAATCCAGAAGAGTGGAAAAGCCATTACAAAAGGTTCTTTGAAAGAAGGTTAAGGGAATGCACTAACATAAAGCACGCACCCATTAGACTGATCCTGAGGTCTCGGGAGGAGTAATGAGAGTTTTCTTTGGTGGAAGCTTTGACCCAGTGCATCTGGGACATCTGCTCATAGCAAGGGACCTCTTGGAAGAGCTCAGCATAGAAGAGCTTGTCTTTTTGCCCGCCTATCAGTCGCCACTAAAAGAACCTCACAGGGCAAGCCCGGAGGATAGGCTTGAGATGTTAAAGCTTGCAATTAAAGGGATGGAAAAATTTTCCATAAGCACATTGGAGTTAAACAGAAAGGGCGTATCCTACACGGTGGATACCGCCAAGCAACTCTTCCAAGGGCTAAAGGAAAGACCTACCTTTTTGATAGGTGCGGACAGTGCCCTAACCTTGCATCTGTGGAAAGATCCCGACGAACTGGTAAAGCTTGCCAAGTTCATAATCATAGACAGAGCTTCCAAGGGTAAGGAAGTGAAAACCTACTTAAAAGAGAGATTTCCAGAGCTAAGGGAAGGTGAGGACTATCTCATCCTTAGTATAAGGAGGATTGATATATCCTCCACTGAGATAAGGCAGAGGATAAAAGAGGGAAAGAGCATAAGGTGGCTGGTGCCACAGGATGTGGAGGAGTATATTCTAAACAGAGGGCTTTACAGATGAGGGTAGGGTTCTACGGAGGAGTGGAAGGAGTGACGGGCAGTTGCTTTCTCTTAGAGGCAGATAGCAAAAGGGTTTTGATTGATTGCGGGCTGTTTCAGGGTTTGGAGGAGCCAAAAAATTACGAACCATTTCCCTTTAACCCAAGGGAAATTGACTATCTTGTGCTCACACACGCCCACATAGACCACTGCGGAAGAATTCCTCTACTTGTTAAAGAAGGTTTCAAAGGAAAAATCATCTCCACGGAAGCCACAAAGAGGATAGCCCTTTTGATGCTGTTGGATGCTGCTAAGGTAATGTATGAAAGCTACAAGGTTCAGCTCAGAAAGCTACAACGTGTCGGCAAAGTTCCAAACCCTCCTCTCTACGAAGAGTACGATGTTTTAGAGGCTATTGAACTCTTTCGGATAACCCTCCCTTATGACAAGGGGTTTAACATCACCAATAACCTAAAAATAACCCTCAAGGATGCAGGGCATATACTTGGTTCAGCCTTTGTGGAAGTAGAGGTATATGAGAACAAAAAGAGTAAAAGGCTTATCTTTTCTGGAGACCTTGGCAACAAAAACAAACCCATAGTTAGAGACCCTCAAAGACCATCAAAGGCGGATTATGTGTTTGTGGAAACCACCTACGGAGACAGAAACCATAGGAGCTTTGAAGAATCCAAGGAAGAGCTTTTGGATGCTATAAATTACGCCTTCAAGAGGGGCGGTAATGTGATCATGCCTTCTTATGCATTGGAAAGGGCTCAAGAGGTGCTATTCGTCCTAAGGGAATTTTATGAGATGGGCAGACTTCCCGAGTGTAGGATCTTTTTGGACAGCCCCTTAGCCATAAGCTTAACCAACCTGTTTAAAAGCCATCCGGAGTTTTTTGACGAAGAGACCTACAGGGTCTTTCTTGAGAAGGATCCGTTTAAACTTCCCAACCTTTACTACACAAGGGATGTGGAAGAGTCTAAAAGCATAAACTCTATAACCTCCGGTGCCATAATCATAGCAGGTTCTGGTATGCTGACCGGTGGAAGGATTCTATACCATCTTAAATACAACCTTTGGCGACCGGAATGTGCTTTGGTTTTTGTGGGCTATCAGCCCAAAGGCACCTTGGGAAGAAGGATCGTAGAGGGGGAAAGTCCTGTCAAAATCCTCGGAGAAGAAATAGAGGTTAGGGCAAAGGTCTACACAATAAACGGCTTTTCCTCCCACACGGACCAAAAGGGACTTTTGGAGTGGCTATCTTACACCCAAAATCCTAAGAAGGTCTTCCTGATCCACGGGGAAAGGGAAAAAATGACAATTTTTGAACAGAAGCTAAAGGAAAGTCTAGGCTTTGATGCATACATACCCACATACGGGGAACTCTTGGAGCTTTAATATTTATCTCTATGGACTATACAGCACTTATAGACTACGGGATGGGAAATCTCAGAAGCGTAGAAAAGGCTTTGGAACATGTGGGACTTAAAGTTATCAGAACATCAGATGCGGACGTGGTAAAAGGGGCAAGTGCGGTGGTCTTGCCTGGTGTGGGTGCCTTTAGGGATGCAATGGAAAATTTGCACCGATTGAAGCTCTATGGACCTATACTCTCCCATATAGAAAAGGGCAAACCCTTTTTGGGGATATGTCTTGGACTTCAGCTCCTTTTTGAGAGAAGCTACGAGTTTGGAGAAGAGAGGGGCTTTGGGGTTTTGGAGGGAGAGGTAGTCTTGCTCCCACCAAAGGTAAAAATCCCACACATAGGTTGGAACCAACTCTGGAAGAAAAAGAACTCATCCCTGTTGGAGGGCATCAAAGAGGGAGATTTTGTCTATTTTGTCCATTCCTACCGAGTGGTCCCAAAGAGGGCAGAGGTTGTCCTAACCACCACCGACTATGGAGAGGAGTTTGTCTCCTCCGTAGAATATGAAAATATCTTTGCGGTGCAGTTTCACCCAGAAAAGAGCCAAAGGGTTGGGCTCAGGCTCCTCAAAAATTGGGCTTTGGCAAAGGAGTTAATCTGACCACTTTACCAAAAACTCCTTTTATATTTCTATCTCTAAGGAAGAAGTAGTCCTAAGGTGATTGGACTAAGCTCTCTGCATACTTTCTGCTAAGCTTAAACAGTTTGCTTGCCCTTTCTTTGTGCTTTTGCTTTTCTTCTTCTGAGAGGTTTGGGTCGTCAAGCATAAAGGACTCCACCTTTCCGCGCACATAAGCCCTGTAGCACTTAAAAAAGGGCAAAAACAGATCAAACTCGGGGTCTTGGCTCAGCCTTTTGTATTCCTCCTCATAAACCTTGGCTAAATCTTCCCTTCCGTTAAATTCCAGCTCCATAGACAAAAAGCACATATCGTTTAGCACATCTCCACACCTGAACCTCTCATTAAACTCTATGCAGTCAAAGATGCAAATTCCTTCCTCCAAAAAGGCTACATGCTCCAGCCTTATGTCTCCATGCCCGTCCCTTATTCTTCCCTCCTTCATCCTCTTTTCAAAGAGAGGGGCGTGCTTTTTGTAAAACTCCTCGGTGGCTAACCTTATAAAGTTATAATCCTCCTCCTCTATGGTTGTTCCCACATACTTTTGGGTTTGCATGAAGTTTTCGTCGGTGTTGAACTTCATAAGCTCAAGCCTTCCGAACTCATCTTTTCTTTTTGCCTTCTGATGAAAGTCAAAAAGGTGCTTCGCTAACCTTCTGAGGTCTTCCTCCGTCAGTTTGTCTAAGAGATTTTTCATAAGCCTCTCCTCTGGAATCCTTCTCATCTTCACCGCATACTCTACCACTTCGCCCTCACCCTCCAAAAAGTATTCGGAGCCCACCTTAACCACCGCAAGAACGCCCACATAGACCCAAGGGCAGAGCCTCCTGTTGAGCTCCACCTCCCTAAGGCAATTCTCCCTTCTCTTTTCTAAGGTGGAATAGTCCAAAAAGCCAAAATTAACGGGCTTTTTTATTTTGTAGGCAAAGTCTTCTGTCAATATTACCCAACTGGCGTGGGTCTGCACCAACTCACCCTTCAGCTTTTCAACAAGGGCATCTATCAGGTCTGTATTCACTGTGGGCACCGCCTACCAGGTCTTTTAAAGTTAGTTGGTGTCTTCTGAGGTAGTCCTCTATGCCTTCAAGGATTTTAAGGGGACTGAGTGGGTCAAAGAAGTTGGCGGTTCCCACCTGCACCGCAGATGCACCAGCCAGCATGTGCTGAAGGGCAGAATCCACATCGTAAATGCCACCAACTCCTATGATGGGAACAGAAGTGCCAAGGGCTTGATAGAGCTCCCATACCATTCTAACCGCAATGGGCAGGATGGCAGGACCCGAGAGTCCACCCTTCACGGTGGATAAAATGGGGACCCTCTTTCCCACATCTATCTTCATACCCAAAAGGGTGTTTATGGCTACGAGCCCGTCTGCACCGTTATCCACGCAGACCTTGCCAAATAAAACCACATCTCCCGTGTTTGGAGACAGTTTAACAAGCACAGGCTTTTTTACCTTTCCCTTTATTTTACTTACCAACCTTCCCAAAACCTTCAGGTCATGCCCAAAGGCAAGCCCACCCTTTTTAACATTGGGACAGGACACATTGAGCTCATAAGCTACTATTTTGTCTGCGCTTTCCAAAGCCAAGCAAACCTCCAAGTATTCCTCCTCCGTTTCTCCAAAAACGTTGGCTATAAAGTGAGTGTCTATGTGCTCTATTTGGGGGTATATCTCCTTTAGAAAGGCTTCTACGCCGGGGTTTTGAAGTCCAATGGAGTTTAGCATACCGCAGGGGGTTTCTGCTATGCGTGGAGGTTCATTACCGATGCGTGGCTTTAGGGAAAGCCCTTTAGTTACCACCGCACCAAGCTTAGAGATGTCATAGAGCTTGAGGGCTTCTAACCCATAACCAAAGGTACCCGACGCCACCCAAACAGGATTTTTAAAGGAAGTCCCAAAAAGATTAACGCTCAGGTCCATTGGGCTTAAAATTATAATGCTATGCGTGTAGCCATAGTTGGTGCGACGGGTGAAGTGGGAAGGACCTTTTTAAAAGTGCTTGAGGAGAGAGAATTTCCAGTGGATGAGCTTTATCTTTACGCCTCCGAAAAATCGGAGGGCACTGAGCTGACCTTCAGGGGTGAGAAGTTCAGAGTAAGGGCGCTAAACAAGGAGACCTCCTTTAGAGGCATAGACATAGCCCTCTTTTCGGCGGGTTCTTCCATAAGCAAAAAGTATGCCCCTCGTTTTGTCAAGGATGGTGCGGTGGTTATAGATAACTCCTCCGCCTGGAGGTTAGACCCAGATGTGCCACTGGTTGTGCCGGAGGTAAACCCGGAGGATGTGGAAAATCACAAGGGCATAATTGCCAATCCCAACTGCTCTACCATACAGATGGTGGTAGCCCTAAAGCCCATATACGACACGGTGGGAATTTCTGCCATAGTGGTGGCAACTTATCAATCTGTCTCCGGTGCGGGTGCCAAGGCAATAAGAGAGCTGGAAGAGCAAACGAGGGCTTGGTGCCAGGGTAAACAGATGGAGGTCAAAAACCTCCCACGCAAGATCGCCTTCAATGTTATCCCACAGATAGATGTATTCACAGAAAACGGATACACCAAGGAAGAGATGAAGATGCTGAACGAAACAAGGAAAATAATGCACGACCCAAACATAAAGGTAAGTGCCACCACAGTAAGGGTTCCCGTCTTTTACGGACACTCGGAGGCAATTTCTGTAAAGCTAAACCGTCCGCTGGAGCCAGAGTCCGCAATGGAGCTTTTAAGAAAGGCAAAGGGTGTGGTGCTGGTGAAAGAGGGTTATCCCACTCCCGTAGATGTGGCGGGCAGGGATGAGGTCTTTGTGGGCAGGATAAGGAAGGACTTAGTTTTTGAGCCGGGGCTTTCTATGTGGGTGGTAGCGGACAACATAAGAAAGGGTGCGGCCACCAACGCAGTGCAAATAGCGGAGCTTTTGATCCATGCTAAGGCTTAAAAATTCCGCCCTTCAGAAGATGATCCTCCAAGCGGAGAGGGATTATCCCCACGAAACCTGCGGACTATTGCTAGGCAAATTCCAACAGGATGTGCGCATAGTCTTTGGTTCCTATGAGACACCCAACGCATATCCAGAGAGAAAAAACGATAGATACCAAATAGACCCAAAGGATTACCTCAAGGCAGAACAAAAGGCTAAAGAGTTTGGGCTTGAGATTGTGGGAGTATATCACTCCCACCCAGACCATCCAGACAGACCCTCTGAATTTGACAGGGAAAGGGCTTTTGAAGGCTTTTCTTACATAATACTGTCTGTTAGCAAGGGTAAGGTAGTGTCCTATAGAAGTTGGGAGTTGATAGATGGAGAATTCAGAGAGGAACCCATTGACATATTCGGATGAGCTTATAAAAAACCTTAAATGGAACCAAGAGGGACTACTGCCCGTAATAGCCCAAGATTACAGGACGGGCGAGATAAGGATGTTCGCCTGGGCTAACCAGCAGGCACTCCAGCTTACCCTACAAACGGGCTATGCCCACTACTATTCCCGCTCAAGGGGGGAGATATGGAAAAAGGGAGAGACCTCTGGAGAGCTTCAACTGGTTATAGAGGTCCGCGTTGATTGCGACGAGGATGTCCTGCTTTACATAGTTGAACAAAGCCTAAACAGGGCATGCCACACGGGAGAAAGAAACTGCTTTTTTAGAGACCTCCAAGGAAACAAAAAGCTCAAACCCTTGCCCTTTGAAACACCAAGCAGGTTGGAGGAGGTTATAAAGGATAGGCTTACCCAAAAGCCTGAAAATTCTTACACCGTCAGGCTATTTTTGGAAGGGGAAGACAGGGTTCTGCAAAAGTTTGGCGAGGAAGCCATAGAAACCCTCATAGCCCTCAAAAACTCCCAAAAGGATCAGATCATCCTTGAAACTGCAGACCTTTTGTATTCCTTGATCCTTTCCCTTGTAGTAAAGGGTGCTACTTGGCAGGAGGTTATGGAAGAGCTTGCAAAAAGGTTTAAGGAATGATAAAATGTTTTTACCTCGTTCTCACCCAAGGGGTGAGGACCTAAACTTAGCCCAGGAGGTAGAAGATGGCAAAGAGATATTATGAGACCATAAGGCATTACGAAAGCGTAGTGGTCTTAAAGCCCACTCTCTCAGAAGAGGAGGTAAGCAGACGGGTTCAGGAGGTCAAAGACTTTATAACCAAAAAGGGCGGTGAGGTTTTGCAGGTGTTAGATTGGGGGCTAAAGCCTCTTGCTTACAGGATCAACAACTTCACCCACGGCAGGTATTTCATCATTGAAATAAGGTCCCAAAACACTAATTTACCCGACGAGCTGGATTTTTACTACAAGATCAATGAGGATGTTATAAGGTGGCTCAACATCCAGCAAAAGGTAAGAAAAGAGACAAGCCATGCTCAATAAGGTGTTGATCATCGGAAACCTGGTGAGGGATCCTACCATAAACTATCTCCCCTCCGGAATGCAGGTGGTGGAGTTTTCCATAGCATACAACAGAAGGTTTAGGGTCAATGAGGAATGGAGAGAAGAGACCCATTATTTTGATGTTAGGGCTTACGGCAGGCTGGCGGAAGATTTGGGCACAAGGCTCTCCAAGGGCTACACGGTGGTGATAGAGGGGAGCCTCCGTCAGGACCGCTGGACTGACAAAGAAGGCAAGACCCAGAGCAAGGTAAGGATCGTAGCCAGTGCGGTCAGGATCATAAGAAAGCCAAGGGCAGAAGGACCTATAGAGGAGGAGGTCCTGCCGGAAGATACGGAAGTGGGCTTTGAAGAAAAGCCATTTTCCTCAGAGGAGGATGAACTACCCTTTTAAGGAGGTTAGAAAATGGAAATAAAGAAAGGTGCAAAAAAGAGCTGTTATTTCTGTGAGAAGGGTAAGGAACCTTCTTACAAGGATTATGAAGAATTGGCAAGGTTCATATCTGAAAGGGGCAAGATCATAGGCAGAAGGCAAACGGGTGTATGCTTTAAGCATCAGCGGATTTTGGCAAGAGAGATAAAGAGGGCAAGACAATTGGCTTTGCTACCCTATCTCATAACCTGAGGAGGTGAAAGCATGAAGGTGGTGCTTATTAAAGAACTTGAAGGTTATGGCACTGTGGGGACGGTGATAAATGTAAAAGATGGCTTTGCCAGAAACTACCTTATACCGAGGGGTATAGCCCTCCCTGCCACCGAGTCCAACCTAAGGCACGTTCAAAGCATACTCTCTCAAAAGCAAAGAAATCTACAGAAGGAAAAAGAAAAAGCCCTTGCATTGGCAAAGAAGTTGGAAGGTTTGGTGTTGGAGATCAAGCATCAGGTGGGCGAAAAGGGAAAACTTTATGGCTCAGTTACCAGTGCGGAGATCGCCAAAGCTTTGGCAGAAAAAGGATTTGAAATAGATAGGAAAAGGGTCGTCCTTGCCAAACCTATAAGGGATGTGGGCATACATACAGTGTCCATAAAGCTACATCCCGAGGTGGAAGTTCAAATAAAAGTGGATGTGCAACCTCAAGGGTAGGCGTTATATTTATTAGGGCTATGAAAGAAGTTTCTTTAAAAAGCGGTAGGTCTTTTGCCCCGCAGGGCTGGCTAATTCCAAGCCTTGGGCTCTTGCTTTCTGTGATTCTTGCAATCTTGCCATACGATAATGTCTTTTGGTATAAATCCGCCACGCTAGCCTACGGGCTTTCAGCTATTTCTTACCTTGCCTTTCTTTTCCTGAGAGAGCGCCTTATTGGTAATGTGGCTACCGGCATACTCTTTTTGGGTCTTTTGCTAAATCTAACTGGCATGATCCGAAGGGGTTGGCAAACCTATGAGATGGGTGCCTTTCATCCACCGTGGTCTAATCTTTTTGAAGCCCTCACCTTTTGGAGCTTTATTGCGGGATTGATATACCTGCTACTGGAGAGAAAATACGGTGTAAGGCTTTTGGGAGCTCTTATAACTCCAATTATCTTTGGTCTTTCCCTCTTTGCTATAACAAAGGCAAACGCAGAGATAACGCCTTTGATGCCAGCATTAAGAAGCTATTGGCTATACATCCATGTTATAACTGCCTTTGTGGGCTACGCAGGTTTTACCGTAGCCTTTGGTGGTGCAGTCCTTTATCTTTTGAAGGCTAAATACAACCTTAGCTTTTTACCATCGTTGGAAGTTTTAGACGAGCTCTCCTATAAGTCTGTGGTGGTAGTTTTCCCTGTATGGACAGCGTCTATAATCTTGGGGGCTGCTTGGGCTAACGAAGCCTGGGGTGGATACTGGAGCTGGGACCCAAAGGAGGTTTGGTCTTTGATCGTATGGCTTTTCTTTGGGGCATACCTTCATGCAAGACAGATGCTGGGTTGGAAGGGCATCAAAACTGCGTGGATGCTCGTCTTTGGGTTTATAACCGTTCTGATATGCTTCTTTGCCATTAATCTATTTTTCCCCGGGCTTCACAGCTACGCCACCGATTAAGCGAACTCTTGGGTAATTGCCGCTGACTCCTTTTTTGCGCTCTCTATAGCGGATTTGACCCTATCGGGGCTTGTTTTTAATATCCTTGCAACCTTTTCCAAGACCTCAGGATTTTGGGCGTCCTCCAATAGTTCTACCAAAGATAATATAAAACTCAGTTCATTGGGCTTTTTCTCAAAGGCTTCCACAATATCTTTGTCCAAACCCAGCTCAATGGCTAAATTCTCGGGCCTTTGACCAAAGATCTCCTGGGAGAGGGAAAAGAGACCTGCGGTGTGAGCTTTTGCCTTTAAATTGGGGGAGTATATTTCTGAGAGCTTTTCAGCTAAACAAGCCCTGTAAAGGGCTCTTTCCCAATACTTTCTCTCGTCTCCCTTTGCGAACATCTCAGAAAGGGCAAGCACTATGGCAAACTTAATTAGGTTATCAAAACCCAGATAGGCAACAGCCTCTTCCAAACTGCTTATATTTTTGATCCTCGGAAACAGGGCAGAGTTAGCGAACTTCAAAAGTTTATACGCTGCACCCACATCCCTTTCAAGAACACTTACTATCCGTTTCATATCACCCTCTGCCAGGGCTTTGTAAAGCTTTAATAAAGTGCCTTTAAGGTAAGAAATTGTTCGTGCATCCTTTACGAGAGCAGGTGGCGAAAGATAGAAACCTTGAAAATAGTCAAAGCCATACTCCTTTGCCCTTTTATAATCTTCCTCTGTTTCTATGTTCTTTGCTATTACGCTTTTTTTCAAGCTCTTTACTATAGCTATAACCTCCTTTAGCTCATCCAAGTCGTAGGGACTGTTTTTAAGGTCTATCTTTACAAAGTGAGCTTTGCTTAGCAAAGGTAGATAATCTATCCTCTCAAAGCCAAAGTCATCTATGCAGAATTTGAAACCTCTTTTTAGTAAAAGTTCTATGGCATTATAGGTTTGGGTAGTAATGTTTTTGTTCTCCACAAGCTCTATGCCTACATATTCTGGAGAGAGAAGGTCAAACATAGAAGCCTCTAAAAATATAGCTGGAACATTAACGAAGACAACCTTCCCTTCACCAACCCTGTAAGCACCCAACTCTACAAGCACATCTGCTGTTATGGTAGTAGCCTTGAAAGGGTCAATGTCTTCCGGATATTTACCGGTAGTGGGATCCTGAACGAAAACTTCCCAAAAGGCTACATTCCCCCTCTTGTCATAGATTGCCTGTTTCCTCAAAACATGCATATTAGGAGTATAACCCAAAATTTTTAGAATAATTCCCTATAAACTTCGTCCTTTGAAGGTTTTCCTTTTAGCGTCTTCAACTTGGAAGCGTAATACATAAGGGGTATGAGGACCAGAGTTAGAGTAGTGGAACCTATTGTGCCAAAGATCAGAGAAATGGCAAGCCCGTTAAAGATAGGGTCAAAGATGATCACAAAGGAGCCCACTATTATTGCTACCGCGGTGAGAATTATAGGTCTTGTTCTTATAACTCCCGCTTCAACAACCGCCCTGTGGAGGGGCACACCTTCCTTTATCTTTTCTTCCGCAAAATCCACCAACAGGATGGAGTTTCTGACTATTATACCCGCAAGGGCAATAAAACCTATCATAGATGTAGCGGTAAAGAAGGCACCCATCAGAAGGTGTCCGGGAATTATACCCACCAAGGTTAAGGGTATAGGTGCCATGATTATGCCCGGAATTCTAAAGTCTTTGAACCAACCCAGGATCAGCACGTACATCACAAAAAGGGCAACGCCAAAGGCAAGCCCAAGGTCCCTGAAGACCTCAAGTGTTATGTGCATTTCACCATCCCACTTTACGTATATACCGTCCTCTACGAGAGGCAGGCTCATCCAGAGTTCCTTAGGCGGACCGTAAGGTGTGGAAATGGAGAGCACATCCTTTCTAACGTCAAGAATGCCATAGAAGGGTGCCTCCTCCCTTCCTGCCACATCTCCTATTACATAAATCACCCGCCTTAGATTCTTGCGATATATACTTTTTGGTGCGTCTTGCTCCAAAACCTCCACAAGCTCCGACACAGGAACAAGCTTGCCATCTTTGGTGGGAATTTTGAGGGTCTTCAAAAGCTCCAAGCTCCTGTAGTTTTCTTTCAGTTGAACTATTATGGGTGTATGCTCTGTGTCTGTGTTTTGAAGCAATCCCACTCGGTAGCCACCAAGCAAGGCGGTTAAAGTATGCACGAACTCCTCCTTAGACATGCCCACCAGCTTTAGCACATCATCCTTTGCCCTCAGGATGAGCATTTTATGGGGGCTTTCAAGGTATATACCCTCGTCGGTTATGAAGGGGGATTTTTTGAATACATCCAAGACCTGCAAAGCAAACGCCTCTTGGCTCTTTAGGTCAGGACCATAGACTTCCGCTACTATGGGAGAGAGCACAGGAGGACCCGGTGGCACTTCCACCACAGCTACATACTTGGCACCGTATTTTTTGGCGATCTCATGGACTGCGGGTCTTATCTTTTTGGCAAAATCGTGGGACTGGTCCTTTCTTTCCTTCTTATCCACCAGATTCACCTGAATGTCTGCCATGTTGGAGCCTTGCCTTAGGTAGTAATGCCTTACAAGTCCGTTGAAGTTGAAAGGAGAGGATGTTCCCACATAGATCTGATAGTCTTTAACTATGCTCTGCTTGGCTATGTAGCCCGCTATTGCCTTGGCGGTTTCTAAGGTCTTCTCCTTTGGAGTTCCCTCGGGCATGTCTATGACGATCTGCAGTTCGCTTTTGTTGTCATAAGGTAGCATCTTAACCACCACTGCCTTGGTGATCAGAAGTCCCACAGAGAGTGCCATTAGACCTAAGGTAAAGCCATAGAACATGTATCTTTTTGACTTGCTAACCAGTAGGGGTGCCATAATGCGTGCGTAGAACTTCCAGAACTTGGTTTGCTTAATGTCCGTCTCGTGATGTTCCTTTTTGTCAAACTGATCCTTTAAGAATATGTACCCTGCCCAAGGGGTGATTATGAAGGCAACCAAAAGGGAGAAGAACATGGCAACGGAGGCGTTTATGGGTATGGGTCTCATGTAAGGACCCATCAAACCACTGACAAAAGCCATGGGCATAAGCGCCGCAATGACTGTAAAGGTTGCCAGTATGGTGGGGTTTCCTACCTCATCCGTTGCCCTGACTATTGCCTCCCTTGGATACTTTGCCAGCTTTAGCTCAAACCATCGGTGTATGTTCTCCACCACCACTATGGCGTCATCTACCAAAATACCTATGGCAAAGATAAGGGCAAATAGAGTAACCCTGTTTAGGGTAAAGCCAAGAACCTCGCTTATAAAGAGGGCTATGGCAAGGGTAACGGGCACCGCAATGCCCACCACTATGGCTTCCTTGATACCAAGGGCAACAGCCATTAAAAGGATCACTGAACCCGTTGCGATGAATAACTTTTTAAGTAGGTCGTCGGACTTTTCTTTGGCGGTCTTTCCGTAGTTTCTTGTGATAGTTATGTTTAGGTCTTTGGGAAGTTCCTTGCCCTTTAGGTGTTCAACCAACCCTATAACTTCATTGGCAACATCTATGGCGTTTGTGCCCTTCCTTTTGGCAACGGCGATGGTCACCGCTGGATAAAGCTCTCCCGTTTTTAAATCCTGAGCTTTAGCGGACGGTCCAAAGCCCATCAGCACATAGTCCTTCACCTCAGAGGGACCATCCACCACATCCGCCACATCTTTCAAATAGACAGGTCTTCCACCAAAGACGCCTACCAAGAGGTTTTCCACATCTTTTTTTGACTCAAAGAAGGTGCCCGTTCTGACCTTGTATTCGTAGTTTTGGCTCAAAAGGTTCCCGCTCTGCATCTGCACATTGGCAGACCTTAGCACCTGCGCCACATAGAGGGGTGATATTCTGTAGTGTTCCAGTCTTTGTGGGTCCAGGATCACCCTCACCTCCCTTGGTCTTCCTCCCACAAGGAACACATCCGCCACATTCTGGATCTTCTTTATCTCGTTTTCTATGCTTGCGGCAAGCCTTCTTAGCTCATACCAATCGTAGTTTTTGCCCCAGAGGGTAAGGGTCAGGATGGGCACGTCGTCTATGGACTTGGGCTTTATAAGTGGAGGAAGGACTACACCCGGCGGTGCCAAATCCATTGCGGACATCATCTTGGTGTTTAGGTCCACCAGAGCCTTAACCGGGTCAGTGCCCACATAAAACCGGGCGGTAACTACTGCCATTCCCTCTCCCGCGTAGGAGTATATGTATTCAATTTCTTTAAGCTCCCAAAGTTTCTTCTCCAAGGGTGCCACTACCCTTCTTTCCACCTCCTCCGGGCTTGCTCCCGGGTAGGAGAGCATTATGTCTATCATGGGCACCACTATTTGGGGCTCCTCTTCCTTTGGTGTGGTTACTATGGCAAAGAGCCCAAGGGCTAAGGAGACCAGTATGAGAACGGGGGTGAGCTTGGAGTCTATGAAATAGTGAGCTAACCTGCCGGCAAATCCGTACATTTTTTAGCCTCCTACCTTACACCCTTCGCAGGCTTTTTCTATGCCTTGGATTACCACCCTCTCACCCTCCTTTAGCCCACTGAGCACCTGAACTTTGTCTCCCAAGGTATCTCCAAGCCTTACAAACCTAAGCTCAAGGGTATTATCCTCTTTTACCACCCAAACGCCGGTGAAGTCAAAGCGTCTAACGACGGCAGACTGGGGCACCATCAGGCTCCTTTGATCCTCTGGGACTAGCACCCTTGCCAGCTTACCGCTGGAGAGCCCATTGGATGGAACTGAGAGCTTGACCCTAAAGGTCCTAGTAGCCGGGTCCACAGCAACACCGCTTTCTATCACTGTTCCTTCAAGCATTTTTCCGTCTATCTCCACCTTCAGGAAACTTCCCACCTTGACTTTACCCAAAAACCTCTCGGGCAGATAGACCTCCACCTTGTAGGGTGCCTTTTCTATAATCAACATGGGCTGTCCGGGCACTGCCAAGTCTCCTACATCAACGTTCTTTAGAACCACACAGCCATCAAAGGGTGTGGTAAGGTTTGCGTAGGTTAAATTGGACGCAACCGCTGACTTTTGGGCATTTAGTGCCTCTACGCCCGCCTTTGCCTGCTCTACCTGTGCTTTTGCGGATTCAAGCTGGGCTTTGACCTGGTCAAACTCCTGCTGGGTGATGGCGGACTGCTTTAAGAGGGCGGAGTATCTTTCATAAGTTTTCTTTACAGCTTCATACTGGGCGAGGGCAGACTCGTATGCCTTTTCCGCCTGTCTTTTTTGCTGTTCAATGGCATTGACCTGTGCCTGCACATCGGATGCATCTATGCTAACCAAAAGCCTTCCTGCCCTCACACACTCCCCCTCTTTAACATACACTTTCAACACCCTGCCCATAATACGGGTAGAGATCTCAGCCCTCTGGTCTGCCACCACCTGCCCTATGTAGGGAGTCTCCACATAGTCCATTTTTTCCACTGTGCCCACCGTTAGCCCCTGCACCACTTTACTCTCTTTGGCAATCTCCTTTGTGGGCGTCCTTTTGGAGAAAAAGCCACCAAGCCAAAGGATGCTCAAAAGGATCACCACCAAAAAGGCTATATACTTGATGTATCCCTTCATCTTTGCACCTCCTCAAGGATGGTTCCCACGCTGTGCTTTAGCCTTGCGTGGGCTTTCCAGCAATCCACCAGAGCCTTCACCTCCTCCAACCTTGCCATATCCAACTCCGTTTGGGCATCCAAGAGGTCTACCATCCTTGCTAAACCGTTTTTGTATCTGACCTGCATGACCCTTAAAACTTCCTCGCTTGCCTTTATCCTCTCCCTCGCGGAGTTAAGGGCACTGAGGGCTTTCTCATAATCTGCCTTTGCCCGATCCACCTCAAAGGAGATGAGTTCCTCCATACCCTTTGTCCTTTCCTCCAGGGCTCTTTTTCTTTCCAAGTGTGCCCTGGCTTTGTTTAGGGTGCTAAGCCCTGTATCAAAGCTCCAAGATATACCAAGCATGAGCATGTAGCCCTTTCCGTCCGCACCAAAGGGAAAGTCCTTTGAGTTCAGAGAGTAAAAGGCACCCGCATAAACCTGAGGTAGGTTGTTGGAAAGTTCAAGGTTGTAGTATTCATCAAAGAGCTTAGCCCTCTCATACATAGCCTTCAGATCCTCCCTCCTTTGGAGGGCTGTCTCTTTGAGTTCCTTTAGTTCCACCGCCGGACACTCCTTTATATCTACCACATCAAAGTCTCCGAGGGAAGTTCCTACCACCAACTCCAAAGCCTTTTTGGCGGTTTCGTAGTCCTTTTGAGACGCAAAGAGCCTTTCCCTTGCCTTTTCCACATACACCTTTGCCCTGAACACATCCGAAAGCAATGCCATTCCTACTTTATAAGTTTCCTCTGCGAGCCTTTGATGTTCCTGGGCACTTTCCAAAGCCTGCTTGGAAACATCAACAGCCATCTTGGCAAGGACTGCATCTCCGTAAGCTTCATAGACCCTCAGGGCTACATCCTCTTTCTTTCTAAAGTTCTCCCTTTGCAGTATAGAGAGGTTCAGCTTTGCCAGCCTTTCCCCAGCCTGAACTTTCCCCCCGAGCCATATGGGAATTTCTAAGCCTATCCTTGTTTCAAAGTTGTTTATAGCACTTGGGTTGTTGAGTTTGTTTGGGTCAAAATCCTGCATTGTTATGCGCTCCTGGTTTAGCCGACTCATAAAGGCATAGGCGGGTATATCTGTCCTGGTAAAGTTCTCCTCAAGCTTTATACGTGGATAGTAAGCCCCCCTTGCTGACTTTAGCTCCAGCCTGCCCGCAGAAATCTCCCTTTGCATAGCTTTTATTTCTCTGTTGTTTTCCAGAGCCTTTTGGAGCACGTCTGCTACGTTTAGCTCCACCGCCCACCCAAAGCCAACCATAAAGACAAAAGCCCACAAGATCTTCATTATAAGAATATTATTATATTCTAATTTTCTTATTTTGCAACCCATGGAGGACCTCCTCAAGACGCATACCCCTTGAGCCCTTAAAGAGAACCACCGCGGGCTTGTTCAAAAGCCCTAATAAAAAGCTTGTAAGGGTTTCTTTGTCCTCAAAGTGCTCTGCTTTGCCCCCACATCTTTTACACTCCTCCCATGCATACCTCATACTTGGACCGTAAAACAAGCATAGGTCTATGCCAAGCTCTGCACAGAGCCTTCCTACCTCCCTATGAAATCTCTCAGACACCATGCCAAGTTCTAACATGTCTCCAAGCACTGCTATCTTAAAACCCTTAAACCTACAAAGGGTCTGCAAAGCTTTCCGCACAGAGGGAGGGTTGGCGTTGTAGGCATCATCTATCACAAACCAGTTATCCATTTGGTAGGTTTTAAACCTTCCATCCACCGCACTGAAATCCCTCAGATAACCCACAAAGTCCCTCCAATCAAAGCCAAGGGCTTGTAGAACTGCAAAGGTGCAGAGGGCGTTTTCCACTACCCCAAGGCTGGGAATGGGAACAAAAACCTCTACATCCAAAACCTTAAAACGCACCCCTTCCATGCTAAGGTCTATCTCCCTTGCGGACAGTTCGGAGCCTTCACCAAAGGTGATCTTTTTGGGCAAAAGGTAGCAATGGGAAACCTCATTAGGGCAAACGCCCACATCTTCTTCTTTCATGTCCTTGAAGACCTCTCCGTTTCCCACCACCACATCGTCCAAACAGCCAAAGGTCTCCAAGTGCTCCTCCCCTATGGCGGTTATAACCCTTATGTGAGGTTTTATTAGCTCCACTAGCCTTGCCACATCTCCCCTTTGGCTTGCCCCAACCTCCACAACCCAAAACTGACAATCCTCCTCAAAGTTTGCCACAGAAAGGGGCACTCCTATTTGCGAATTGAAGCTCCTTGTCGTCTTGCAGGTTTTTGCGACCTTTGAGAGCAAGAAAGCAACCATCTCCTTGGTGGTGGTTTTTCCTGCAGAACCCGCAATGGCTATGATCTTTCCTTTAAAGCCCTCCCTCTTTTTTCTTGCCAAGTCCCTCAAAAACTCAAGGCTGTCCTTTACCACCAAGGCAAACCTTCCCTCCGGCACTTTAACTTCCCTTTCTACCACTACCCCCACCGCACCCCTTTGGAAGGCTTCCTCCACAAAGTCGTGTCCGTCGTGTCTTGAACCCTTTAAAGCTACAAAAAGGTCTCCCTCCTGAACTTCTTTACTGTTTATAACTACTCGCATAATCTTAAAATCTAATCAACACCGCACCCCAGGTTAGCCCCCCGCCCATGGCGGTCATGAGCACCAGATCTCCCCGCTTTAATCTCCCCTCCAAGTATGCCTCTGTTAGGGCTATGGGTATGGATGCGGCGCTTGTGTTTCCATATTTATGAATGTTTGAATAAACCTTCTCCATGCTTATGTTTAGTCTTTCCGCAAGGGCTTCCATGATCCTTATGTTTGCCTGATGGGGCACAAAAAGGTCTATCTGCTCCACGCTTAGCCCTGCCCTCTGCAAAACCTCAAGGCAAACCTCCTCCATACTCTTAACTGCCAGCTTAAAAAGTTCCCTCCCTTTCATGTTTATATAACTGCACTTTTCTGCGTATAGGATCTCCCATGCATTTCCATCGGACCTCATAACAGAAGCCAAAATCTCACCCTCTCCCTCGTCAGAAACCACCACCGCACCCGCACCGTCCCCAAAGAGCACACAGGTGCTCCTGTCTTGCCAATTAATAATGTCTGAGAGCTTTTCTGCACCCACCAAGAGAACCTTTTTTAGTCCATTTCCTTGTATGAGACCTCTGGCAATTTCCAAACCATACAAAAAGCCACTGCACGCAGCGGATATATCAAAGGCAAAGCCCCTTTTGCATTCAAGTTTACCCTGCAGTAAGCAAGCGGAAGCGGGAAAACCAAGCTCGGGTGTGAGGGTAGCAAAGACTATAGCGTCTATGTCTTGGGGAGAGACCTTTGCCATATCCAACGCCATCCTGCTTGCCTTTTCTGCCATGTCCAAAAGGCTTTCCTTTTTTGCAATCCTTCTCTCTTTTATGCCCGTGCGTGTTACGATCCATTCATCAGATGTATCCACCATTCTCTCTAGATCAAAGTTGGTAAGCACATCCTCCGGCACATAGTAGCCCAGTCCTTGCAGTGTAATGCCCATCAGACTTTTACTCCTTCTGGAGCCAATTTTATTAGATTTTCCCTTAGTTTTTCGTTAAAGTGATGGGTTAGAAACTCGTTGGCTACCCTTATGGCGTTTTTTATAGCCTTGGCGTTTGCCCTGCCGTGGGTTATTATGACGGGCTTTTTTGCACCCAAGAGGGGTATGCCCCCATACTCCGCAAAGTCCGCCTTCTTCTTAAAGTTGTTCAAAGCGGGCAGCATCAACAGGGCACCGAGCCTTGCCAAAAGGCTCTTTTGAACCTCCTCCTTTATCATTTGAAGAACCGCAAAACCGAGGCTTTCGCTTGCCTTTAGCACCACATTGCCCACAAAACCATCACACACGATCACATCAAAGGTGCCCGCGTATATGTCTCTACCCTCCGCATTACCCAAGAAGTGAAGCTTGGACCTCTTTAAGAGGGGATAGGCTTCCTTCACCAGCTCGTTGCCCTTGCCCTCTTCTTCACCTATACTCAGAATGCCCACCCGGGGTTTTTTTATGCCCAAAATCTCTTCCGCATAGGTATGCCCTATTATGGCAAACTGCAGAAGATGTCTGGGCTTACAATCCACGTTGGCACCCACATCCAAAAGGACAGTTTTGCCCTTTGGGTTTGGAAGGGGAACCCCTATGGAGGGTCTTTCCACCTCCTCCGCGGTGCCCACCACAAACTTACCCACCGTTAGCACCGCACCCGTATTGCCCGCAGAAACAAGACCGTCCGCCTCTCCCTCTCTCACTAACATGCCCGCCACATAAAGGGAGGAATTCTTCCTTTTTAGCACCGCCGAAGGGGGTTCGTGCATATCCACTCTTTCCTCCGCATGAACTATGGTCAGGGCTTCACTTTCCTTCACCCCTTCTTTACGCAGAATACTCTCTATCGCCTTTCTGTCCCCCACCAGATAGGTGCCCAAGCCAAGCTCTTTGTATGCTAAGATGCAACCCTTGACGATCTCCTCGGGGGCGTAATCCCCCCCCATACAATCCACAGCGATCTTAGTCATTTAATTATATTTAGAACTTGCTTGCCTTTGTAATAGCCACAGTAGGGGCACACCCTGTGGGGCATGGTCATCTCGCCGCAGTTGGGACACTCTGCCAGAGCCCTTGCCTTTAGCTTGGCAAAAAAGTTCTGTGCCCTTCTTTGATCCCTTCTCCAGCTTGAAGTCCTTCTCTTGGGAACAGCCATCTAAAAACCTCCGTAGGGTAGTTTGAAAAAGATATTATAATAAAATGCCATGGAATACGCCTTCTTTGAAGACCAAATAGTCCCCGTAGAGGAGGCAAAGCTAAGTATAAAAACAAACTCCTTTCATTATGGCACTTGCATCTTTGAGGGCATAAGGGCTTATTGGAACGAAGAAGAGGACCAGCTTTATATCCTTTTTGCAAGGGAACACTACCAGCGAATGATAAAAAACTGCAGGGCAATGTTTATGGAGCTCAGCTACTCGGTGGATGACCTCATAAGCATCACAAAGGAGATCCTCGTCAAAAGCCAAATAAGAGAGGATGTTTATATAAGACCCATCGCATACTTTAAAGACCTTGCCCTTACACCCAAGCTTACGGGCTTTACCCCCACCGTAGCCATATACCTGTATAGGTTTGGCAGATATTTGGATACCTCTAAGGGTGCGAGGGTTAAAGTCTCCTCTTGGCGTAGGAACGATGACAACTCCATTCCCTCCCGGTGGAAGGTATCCGGTGCCTATGTGAATAGCGCCTTAGCTAAAACGGAGGCTCTGCTTTCTGGATATGACGAGGCAATAATGCTAAATCAAAACGGCTCTGTGGCTGAGGGCTCCGGAGAGAACATATTCTTGGTTAGGGGCAAAAGGCTCATTACACCCTCCTATTCGGAGCATATACTTGAGGGTATAACCCGTTCTGCGGTCATAAAACTGGCAAAGAATGAGCTCATGCTGGAATTGGAGGAAAGACCGGTGGCAAGGAGCGAGCTTTACGTGGCTGACGAAATATTCCTAACGGGCACCGCCGCAGAGATTACGCCCGTGGTAGAGGTGGATAATCGCAAAATCAACGGTGGAGAGGTAGGACCTATCACAAGGGAACTTCAGGAATTATACTTTAACGCAGTAAGAGGAAAGATAGAAAGATATAAGGGATGGCTAACACCCGTTTATGAAAAGTAAAACCTACAGAGAGCTAAGAGAAAAAGCTTATGAGTATCTAACTTTAAATCGATTCCCCAACACCAACGGACACAGGGAAGCAAAGAGGTTTTTAAAAAACCTCCTTAGAGAAAAATCCATACCCTTTTGGGAGGAGCCCTTTAGTGTAAAAAAGCGTGTCCCTATTGGTGCCAGCTTGGAGGTGGGGGGAAGGAAGGTTCAGGCATTTCCCTTTGTGGGTAGCATAGGCGGAAGCTTTGAGGGATATTTAAAAGAAGATTTCATAGAGGGGGATATTGCACTGCAGACTGCTAAGGGTATAGACTGGAACGCTTTGAAGACAAAGAACATAAAGGCAGTAGTTTGTTATCTAAAGGAGTTAGACCAGGTCTTTTATGGCATCACGGAGGAAGAGATGGCTGTTGTTTCCATCAAAAGGGGCGACCTTCCAAGGTTAAGGGACTTTTACGTTAAGTTAAAAGTGGATGTCCGAGAGGAGGAGCTAAAGCTCAGCAACCTTGTGTTTGAACTGGGCAGGGGTCCGGTGGTTTATGTGGTAGCCCACATGGACACAAAGCCAAAAACCCAAGGTGCCATAGATAACGGCTTGGCGTCCTTGCTTTTGCCCTATCTTTACGAAGAGCTGAGAGAAAATTACAGTATTCCCTTCAGGCTCAGGTTTTTGATCACCGACGGAGAGGAGGTAGGCTTGGAGGGCTCCAAGTTTCACACATTAAAAAAGCCAAAGCATGCCTATTACTGTATAAACTTGGATGGCATAGGCTGGCAAAATCCTGCCATCCTTTACAAAGATAAAGAGGGCTATAATGATTACCAGTTAGCGGAAGCCTTCTACAGAAGTGCAAAGGAGATAGGCTTTGAGGTAGAGTTTAGGGCAGTCCCTTCTGCAAAGAGCGACCACGTACCCTTCAAGAGGGCAGGGCTTAAGACCCTCTTCCTGAGCTCCCACCCCCTTCCAATAAGGCATACTATGTGCGACACCTACGACGCGGTGGATTGGCATATGGCAAGGCTTTGGTTCTTTAGCATTGTGAATTTTTTAAAAAACCTGGGTAGACTCTAAAAAACAAAAGCCAAAACTACCATATCCTCCAAGGCGTAAAAACCGTGCGGCTCTTGTCTTTCATAAAGGACATAATCTCCCCCTTTGAGTTCTACGGAGTTTTCTTCAGAACCTAAAAAGAACATTCCTCTTCCGGATAGAACCAATGTTATCACCCTATAAGGTGAAGTGTGCAGAGGGATTATTTGACCTTCTTTCAGGCAGAAGAGTATGGAGCGCAAGCCCTCTTGGTTAAGGATAGCTTTTTTTGTGGGCGACAGAGGAGAAAACTCCCTCTCTTGGGTAGATACCACCTGTGCCATGTTTAACCTCCAAGCCTGAGTTTTATAGCAAAGAAAACGACCAAAAGGGAAAGAATGAGGTTCAAAAAGCCCAAAAACTTTGCCATGTAAAGGTTAAACTTTCTTTCGTAAGCCCTCTTTCCAAAATACAGGTCATGGGCTAAGGAAACGCCAACCACACCAAAAAAGGCAAAGAGCTTGTGCCAAAGGGTTTTAGTGTATGGGTTTGAAAGGTCCAAAAGCTGAGAAAAGCCAAGAAGATAATGTATGTTTATCAAGCCAGTTATGAAAAGCCCTCCCAAGGATACAAAGGTGCCGTAAAAGCTAAGGCGCCTCCCCAAGGTTAAAAATAGCTCCTCTCTGTTCTTAAGTCCTCTCAACACAGGTGCCACAACAAAAACCAAAGCTAACATACCCCCCACCCAGATGCATGCAAAAAGCACATGAAGAAAGAGGGCTAACTCTTTGAAAGTAAGCATTTACCTATGATTATAGGCTAAACTTTCAAAAAGTTCAAGGGACCTCTCTTTTTCCTCGTCCAAAAAGTAGTCAATGCAGTGATAAAAGTAATCCTTTAGCTCATCCCTTGAGAAACCCTCCACCTTTACCCTTTCTTGTGCAAAATCCTCATAAAAGGCTTTTATAGACCTAAGGGCTAACTCCTCTATGAGCCTGTCCAAAGAAGGGTCTGCATCCTTTCTCACCAAAAATAGGGCAAACACAAAGGGTAGGCTATAAACCTTGTGCCACTCTTCAGCCAAGTCATAAATGTATTCAAACTTGCCCAACCTTTTTTCATATAATGCGTCGTCTCCTATTAGCAAAAGGGCATCCGCAGACTCTCTACTTTCCACATACTCGGGCTTGAGCTTATAAACATCCTCTAAAAGGTGTTTGCACAGTAGCTTTGAAGTCAAAGAAGCGGGAGTAAGATACAACCTCTTTATCTCCAACAGTGGTCTTTTTGAGAACAAAAGAACAGAGCAAACCCTCTGCTTGGAGGCTATGCAGAGCCCTGGCACAACTCTATATTGGGAGCGGTTAAAGAGATACTCCACCGAGGAAACAATGCCCGCCTGAATTTTCCCATCTCTCAGCAGAGAAACCAAATAGGACGGCTCGCCCTCTACAAGTTCAATCATTGGGTCCTCAAAGCGGTAAAACAGGGGAACGGTGTTGAGATAGGACACCTTGCCTACTTTAAACATTAAAGCCTTTTTGATAGATCAATAAACTCGGAGAGCTTCCTTTGGGCTTTACCACCCTTTATGGAGTCCCTTGCCACCTCCAAGGCGGTTTTTAGGTCATCAGCCATGCCAGAGACAAGCACCCCAAAGGCGGAGTTCAAAAGAACCATATCAAGGGCGGGAGATGGTTCTCCCTTTAAAACAGACATAGCCACCTTTGCGCTTTCCTCTACAGATTTTACTTTTATGTAGTCTATAGGATAACGCCTAAAACCAAGCTCCTCCGGTGTAAATTCGTATATGCATACCTCCCCACCGTTTACCTCCGCCACCGCGGTGGGGGCGGATATTGAAACTTCGTCAATGCCATCCCTTCCGTGCACCACCACCGCCCTATTTACACCAAGCCTAAGCAAAACGCGGGCTACTTTTTCCACAAACTGGTCTGAAAAAACTCCCAAAAGTTGCCTTTTGGCACCAGCCGGGTTGGATAGGGGACCTAGAAGGTTGAAAAGAGACCTTATGCCCACCTCCCTTCGGGGACCCACCACCCTCTTCATGGCAGGATGGAAGAGTGGTGCAAACATAAAGCCTATGCCTATCTCCTCTATCATCCTCTTAACCTGCTCTGGTCCAAGGTCTATTTTTGCCCCCAAAAACTCCAAAAGGTCTGCACTACCGCTTTTGGAAGAGACAGACCTATTGCCGTGCTTTGCTACCCTTATACCCGCACCCGCCAGCACAAAGGCAGTTATGGTGGATACATTAAAGGTATCCGAAAGGTCTCCGCCCGTTCCGCAGGTATCCACCAGATTATCTGGGTCATCCACATCCACCTTGGTGGCTTTTTCTCTAAAAAAGCTGGCAGCGCCCTCTAACTCCTCCACCGTCTCCCCCTTCATCTTCATAGCCATTATGAAAGCACCTATTTGGGCGTCGGTAGCCCTCCCCTCCGTAATATCCTCAAGGCACTGTATCATCTCCTCTTTGGTTAAATTCTTGAACTCGGAGAGCTTTTTTAGAAATTCCCTCAAGGTTAAAAGCCCCCAGCTATGGCGGGCACAATAGAGAGCACATCTCCGTCTTTCAGTTCTGTGTCTATACCCTTTAGGAACCTTATGTCCTCGTCGTTGAGGTAAATATTGACAAACTTTCTCAACTCTCCGCTCTCATCCAAAAGGCGTTCCTTAAAGCCTGGATAAAGACCTTCCAGCTTTTCCACAGCCTCTCTGATGGTGAGGGCTTCCACTTGCACTTCACCCTGTCCATTTGTAAGCCTTCTAAGGGGTGTAGGAACTCTAACTATCACAGCCATGGGAAATATTATACTATAAGAGGCGATGGAACCAGTGGTGGAAGTGGAAAACCTCAATTTAATCATAGAAGGTCGGCACATTCTAAAGGATGTTTCCTTTCAGGTTAATAAGGGCGAGATCTTTACTATACTTGGTGGTAGCGGAAGCGGTAAAACTACCATCACCAAGTGCATAGTGGGACTTTTCAAGCCCACCAGCGGAACCATAAAGGTCTTTGGGAAAGACATAACTCAAATAAATCCATTGGAGCTAAATGGTCTAAGGAAAGAGATCGGCTACGTTTTTCAAGGTGCAGCCCTTTTTGACAGTCTGAGAGTGTGGGAGAATGTGGTTTTTTATTACTTAGAACATTCGCACATGAAAGAAGAAGAACTAAAGGAAATAGCCCTCACTTACCTAAAGATGGTGGGGTTGGAGGAACATACCCTTGGGCTTTATCCCTCTGAACTCTCCGGCGGTATGAAAAAAAGGGTAGGAATAGCCAGGGCTATAGCTACACAGCCCAAGCTGGTGATCTACGATGAGCCTACCTCTGGTTTAGACCCTATAACGAGCAGGTTAATAGACAACCTAATAAAAGAGCTTAGAGATAAAACCTCATCCACCGCCCTGGTAGTCTCCCACGACATGGTCTCCGCCTTTACCATTTCAGACAGAATTATGATCATAAAAGAAGGTGAGGTTGTTTTAATAGGCACACCACAGGAAGTCCTAACAAGCCAAGACCCCTTTGTGAAGGAATTTCTAAGAAGCGGGCTTGGGGAACTTCAAGCCATCAGCAGAGGATGAAGGAATCTTCTTTTGCCAAACTTTTTTACCATTTTTCCACCCTTCGTGTTAAAATAAAATTCATGGTAAGAAAGGCAGTTTTGCCAGTGGCAGGGTGGGGGACGAGGTTTTTACCAGCTACCAAAGCTATGCCCAAGGAGATGTTCCCGATCATTGACAAGCCAGTTATCCAGTTCATAGTGGAAGAGTGCCTGCATGCGGGCGTAGAAAACATAATATTTGTTACAGGAAGACACAAAAGACCCATTGAACACCACTTTGATATAAACACGGACCTTGAAAAACACTTGGAACAGATGGGCAAAGAAGAACTCCTAGAAAACATAAGAGAAATTAGCAGACTTACAAACCCAATATACTTAAGGCAAAAGGAGCAGTTAGGTCTTGGTCATGCGGTTCTTGTTTCTGAACCCGTAGTTGGAAACGAACCTTTCATAGTAGCCTTGGGTGATGTGATCCTTGAAGGTGAGAAAAATGTAATAAAACGCATGTTGGAAATATATGAAAGGTTTGGCAAGAGCGTAGTGGCGGTCTTTGAGGTAGATCGAAAAGATGTAAGCAAATACGGCATAGTTGATGGAAAGCTAATAGAGGAGGATATATACCTCATAGATGACCTTGTGGAAAAGCCAAAAAAGGAGGAGGCACCCTCAAACCTTGCCATAGTTGGTAGATACCTTTTTACTCCGAAAATCTTTGAAAAGTTAAAGATCACACCCCCCGGCAAAGGTGGAGAGATACAGCTAACAGATGCCATAAAGCTTTTGCTTGAAGAGGAAGTAGTTTATGCCCTAAAGATAGACGCAAAGGTGTATGATACCGGAACACCCCTCGGATACCTCACCACCCTCGTGGAGTTTGCCTTAAAGAGAAAGGACATTCGGGATGAGTTTCTAAAATTTCTTGAGGGTGTGGTTAGTAGATATATCCAACAGACAGGTAAAGTTTGAACCTTTTTAGAAAGTTCTTCTCTCCTGGAAAGGCTAAGTCTAACCTTATGGGTCCCACGGGCGTTTTTACGCCACCCCCAAAGCCAAAGCTATGTTTTATATCTCTTGGCAATCGGCTGGAAGATCCTTCCACACCTCCCACATCATAGAAAGGCACAAAAACAAAGGAACCCTTCAACGGCACCTCCAACTCCATCCTACCAAAGACAAAAGATTTTCCACCCGTTGGACTTCCCACCTCCTCGTAAGAGTAGCCCCTTAGGTCCCTCACTCCACCCAAAAAATACCTGTCAAATATGGGCACCGAGCCCCAAGCGGAGCCTCCAGAGACCTTGAAGCTCAGGTTTAAGTTTGCGGTTATAGGAATGAAATAAAAGGTGTTAAGTTCTGCTTTTGTATAATTGAGATCTCCAGAAGCATTTAAAAGGCTCAAGCTGTCATAATGCACTCTGCTAGGATTGAAAATGTCGTCTTTATACTCTCTCAAGAGAAATAAACCGTATTTATTAAGCCTTGCACTTGTCCCTAAATATCGGTTATCAGAAACAGAAAAAAGGGGACCCAATGAGGTGTATCTAGTTATCCTATAGCCTAAGCTAAGAGCAAAGCCCTGCGTGTTTAAGGTATATACTCTGTGTTCCTGATAGTCCTTAAAAACATTGCTTTTAAGCCAAAGTCTTCGTGTAAAAAGGAAAGGGTCTTCAAAATTTAAACTGTATGTCTCCCTTTTTTCACTGCGTTTGTAGTTTATAGTGGAAGACAAACCTACACCAAAGAGATTTTTTAGACCTAAAGTTAAGTCCAGAACCAAACCTTCTTGAGAGTTATAGCCCACTCCAAGGTCATAAAAACCCCTTTTGTCTTCTTGCAATTTTATTAGCCGATGCACTTGCTTTTTATCCGTGTCTAAAAATGTGTCTATCTTCACACCAATAAAAAGATTGCTGTTTATAAAGTTGTATAAGGTCTCATCCAAGACTTTCTCTGAGTAAAATTCCTCTCGAACTGTCATATAGGAGAGTTCTCTATTGCTGGTGACTTTCGCACCGTAGTAAAGGTCCAAGCCCGCTTTGTATCTAGGTTCCTCTAAAACTTTATAGGTGTATATGTAGTTTATGACATCTTTCTCTTCCTCCAACATAACCTCCGCCTCAAAGCTACCCTCCATATAACCGTTACCCTTCAGGTATTTTTCTATTCTTAAGTTCAACTGTTCTATCAAAGCAGAGTTATAAACTGCCGGCAGTTTCTTATTAACCTCTCTGAAAATTTTTGCTATATCTTTGTTGTTGCCAACATAGTTTGTGGTCTTAAGAATTTGTTTTTTGCCCTTGTTTATATCAAAGGACACATTTACTAATTTTTTATCCCTGTCCAGGTTTGTTTTAATTTCTCCTTCTGCGAGAGTATAACCTTCTGTTCTTAATTGTTCTATCATTTTTTCTAACTCTTTCTTTAAGTTTTCCTCATCGTAGGGCAGGGTTTGACCGTTTAAAATAGCATTATATCTTTCACCTTCTCTGATGGAAAAGAAGATCCTTTCCACCTCCTGCTTGTATTCTACCTCTACATCAAAAAAACCCTTTGATTGATAGGCATTTACTATGCTTTCCTTAGCCTCTTCTAAGGAAAACATGTCTATTCCCTTTTGAGGAAGTCCTGAAATTTTCAACAGTTCCTGCGGGCTAAAAAAGCTATTTCCCTCAAAAAAAGCTTGATACCTTTTCCCTTCATAGACATAAAAAACGGGATAAGCTAATTTTCCCTTACCTGAGATCGCCTTTAGGGTGCTTATGGGATGGCTGAAAAGGTTTTTAATACCCTCCGCCAAGGCGCCTACAAGCCTTAGGGGTCGCCTTTCAATGTTTGGGTCTGTGGGCAGGAGAACCCTCCAAAAGGGCTTTTCCATCTTAGCCTTTTGCAGTCCTTCATAGTAAGCAAAGCTGTCCCAAAAGCCAAGGGATAAGTATATCTCCTGCAGGTCAAAAAGTTTTCTTGAAAGTTCTCCCTCCTTGGCTATCCTTCCTTTTATAATTCCCAAGCGTTCATCCAAAAAGCTCGGGTTCAAGCTTGAGCCCTTGTAAACTCCTCCACCAATAAAAAAAACATCTCCCTCCTTCACTTCTATCTCAATGGACGCAAACCCAAGCTCGTCAATTTGTATATTTACCTTCGTCTTTGCCTCAATGTATCCCTTCTCTCTGTACAGCTCTTTAAGTTTATCCTCTAAGCTTTTAGGGTCCGTTTCCTTTAAGGGTGCACCTTCATAAAGGGTCAAATAGTTCAAAATTTCATCCTTCCAAACCGCTATATTGCCTCTTATTTTTAAGCTTTTTAGTATTGGATACCTCTCCACTTTAATGGTTATTTGCCCATCCTTTTCCTCGACGCTTACATTTTTCACCTCCTCCAAACTTCTAAGAATTTCCACAATTGTTTGGTAGTTTTCTTCACTAGCGGTGCTTTCCAAGTTGTTTTTTGGCAGGGGATAGTTGGAAAGGATCACCACCTTAGGAAAAGCGGTTATGGGTAAGAGAAGGCTAAGGAAAAAAAACCCTTGACTAAAAACTCTCATCGGGTTAAATTATATATTTAGGAATGAGAATAGTGGGGGAGCTAAACAAAGCGGAGCTAAACGTTGGAGGGAAGGGCGTTGGTTTTGACCCGTCATCGCAAGCGCCAAGCTTTGAGGATATTTTGAATTTAATATCAGTAGGAGAGAATGTACAAGGCAAAGGCTCTGAGATCCCTTTCGACCCAGCCGTACCTCCTGAAGGTTCTTTGGAAGTTCAAGGGCAAGGGAAAGAAGCTCCAACGACTGGCAAGGGGCAAAAGAGCAACGACTCTCTAATTAATCTCTCAATTTTTGGTTTGTTTGCCTACGGGCAGATGAACCAAAACCTTGTAGAAGAGAATGCAAGGGCAGACAATGTTCTTAACGGAACTGATACAGACTTATCCACCGAAGAAAAGACAAACACTTCATTGGTTCAATTTAAAAGCTTAGAAGAGCAGCCTCGAAATACATTCACACAACTATTTACCGAAGCTAATAAAGAAGAGAAAATTGGGAATAATGAGTTCTTAGTGGATTTCATAGTTAAACCTGTTGAAGGAAGAAATACTCAAGTGAGCAACCTATTTAATGTAGGTAAAGAATACACCCAGGTAGAGGTTCCAAACACTAAGATAAATACTGCACAGTTTTTTGCCAAAACTTCTTATCAAACCATAGAAAGCCAAACTCTATCCACTGACCAAAACCCACAAAACCTTCTGAACATCAACCAAACAAATGTTGGTGATGGTCTGAAAAATGACAATGTTGAACCTCTCCCAAGCTCTGTGCTTATAAACGACCTATCAAAAACCAAAGATTTAAAGCCCTTTTCATATGGTTTTGATAGCAAGGCAGAAAATACTCAAAAAACAACTAACATAGAGCAACTTTATAATGCTCCAAGGGGCGAGAACTCTTACACAAATGTTGAAACAAGTATTGTAAAAAATGCGAAGTTAGAAATTAGAGATGAACTTCAGACAAAAGAATTCGCACGGGGATTTTTTGATAGTTCAGAACTTGAGTTTTATCCAAAGGAAGAAAATACGAAAGCAGACCTACAGAATAACCCTGCCCCTATTTCCGTAAAGATAGCTAAAAATGTTCTTGAGGATTTGTCTCAAAAAGCTGAGAAATCTGAGTTATTGCCCGCAGAAAAAGACAAAAGAAAAGAAGAACATTCGCATCTTTACAACACGGGAGTTTCTCACCAAAGGTTTGAAGATAAGATAGAAAACGTCCAAGAGGTAAAAAATACAAAGCCCTTCCACACTTTTCATGAGACAAGAAGCTTGTATGTAAAGCTTGAGGAGGGAGACTTTAGGATAAGGGCAATTAAAGATGCCTTAAGTGTTAAGGTGGACTTTAGGGAAGATTTTAGACCGCCCACTGCCCAAGAGGTGCAAAATTTAATAGAAAGTCTGTCTAAGGTAGGTTTTAGAATGGAGATGCTTAGCTTGAACGGTAAAAACCTGCAGTGGGAATTTAGACAGGGACAAGAGGACAGAAGAGGAAACAGGTCAAGGGAAGTAAGCCCTTCTCAAGGTAAGGATAGGCAGGAGTTTAGCCTTTATTTATAAATCCCCCCGAAGGGGGAAGGTTTTAAAGTAGTGATTTTACCTTTTCTACCACTTCCTCGTAATTGGGCTCTTGGGTGATTTCTGGCACCAGTTGGATGTAGGCTATGTTTCCTTCCTTGTCCACCACAAAGACCGCCCTTGCCAGTATGCCCTTTAGTGCGCCTTCAGAGATAAGAACACCATACTTTTCCATATCCCTGTAGCGAAAGTCAGAGGCTACGGTTATGTTGCCTATGCTAAAGCTCTCGCAGAACCTCTTTTGGGCAAAGGGCAGGTCCATAGAGACTACCGTTACATCCACACCAGACATGCCACTCATAAGCTCGTTGAACTTCTTGGTCTCCGTCTCGCAAACGGGAGTATCCAAAGATGGCACGGTTATGATCACTTGAACCACACCCTTGGCACCGCCAATAACCTTTTCCTGAAGGTCTTTGGTAACCACCACTGCCTCGGGCGCCCTCTGACCTACCTGTAGGGTAGGACCGCAAAGGGCAACAGGATTGCCTTTTAAATTAACAGTTTGAGCCATAGCACTTCCTCCTTTTTGGTTTTGCTTATATTTTAATGGCAAGTCAAGTCGTCAAAGGATGATAAAGCTCAGCTTTCTAAGAGGGCGAGGGTGTTTTTGAGCCTTTCTATGCCCTCCTTTATGGTATCCTCCGAAAGGCAGTAGGAAAGGCGCAGATAACCTTCCCTTCCGAAGGCAGAGCCCGGAACTCCCGCCACCCTCCCCTTTTCCAGCAAAAACTCCGCAAGGGCAAGGTCTGAACCCAGCTTAGAAGAGTAGTAGCCTAGGTTTGGAAAGATGTAAAAAGCACCCTTTGGTTTTACCACAGAAATGTTGGGGATATCCCTAAGTAAGTTGTAAGCTAAATCCCTTCTTTTTTCAAAGGCAGAACGCATAGTTTGGACAAAGGTTTTGGCGTCGGGATTTTTTAGGGCCTCCAAGGCTCCATACTGGGCAAAGGTGGTGGCGTTGGATATGGTCTGGCTGTTTAGGTCCTCAATCACCTTGGCAAACCTCTCCGGACAGGCAACATAACCAACCCTCCAACCGGTCATAGAATAGGTTTTTGAAAAGGCATTCACAGTAAAGGTGATTTCTCGGACCTCCTTTGACAAGCTGGCGGGACTAACAAACTTCTCTCCATCATAGACAAATGCTTCGTAGCACTCGTCGGAAATAATAAACACATTCCTTGAAAGGCAAAGCTCTGCGATCCTTTTTATCTCCTCCTCGGGTACCACCGCACCGGTGGGGTTTGATGGAGAGTTAAGCACCAGAGCCTTTGTCCTGTTGGTTATGTATGGTTCTATATCCTCCGCCCTCAGGATAAATCCGTTTTCCTCCTTTAGTCTGACCTCCACCGGCTTTGCACCGCACAGTAAAATTTGCTCCGGGTATGTTACCCAGTAGGGAGATGGCAACAATACCTCATCACCCTCGTCCAGTATAGCACAGAAGACTAAGTAAAGGGACATCTTGGCACCGGCGGTTATTACAATCTCGGAGGGCTTGTACTCAACGTTGTTCTCTTTTAGCAATTTTTCTGCTAAGGCTTGTCTTAGGGGAGGTATTCCACCGGAGGGGCTGTATTTGGTTTTCCCTTCCTTTAGGGCTTTCATACAGGCTTCTTTGATGAAATCTGGGGTATCAAAGTCTGGCTCTCCGGCACCAAAGCCCACCACATCAAAACCTTGACTCTTGAGCTGATTTACCTTAGCACTGAGGGCTAAGGTTGGGGCGGGCTTTATATGAGAGACCCTCTTTGAAAGCATGGCTTTTTTATTATATCCCAAACTCCCTGAGGCTGTCCTAAAAAATCCTTCATCGGGGTGCCCCTCCAGCGGATAAAGGAGATAACCTGTTCCTCACCCTATCCCACACCCTTTCTACCATTTAGCATGTTATATGCAACTCGGATGGCAGAAGATTGCTTACGCATCAACTCTATGAGTTTTTCTTTGTCTTCCTTCTTTAGTTCAAGCTTGAACTGCAGGCTAACAAACATCAAGCTTAGGTCTTAGCGGAAAAACTCTTGTGCATCAATGGGTTTATATTTTTAGAACGCTCTCGGGGAAGCTTCGATATTAATTGGACAAAGCCATAGCAATATTGTGGGTTCTGAGGGAGACGGGTTCATACCACCTCCTATTCCCAAGTTCCCAACCCACCGTGTGGAATTTCTGACTATGCTAATAAAAACCTTTTGCAAATAGGATTAAAATAAAAAGCGATGAGTGGCAATGAGATTAGGGAGCTGTTTTTGAGTTTTTTTGAAAGCAAAGGGCATACAAGGGTAAAGAGTGCCTCCCTTGTTCCCGAGTCGGACCCAACCCTTTTGTTTACCAACGCAGGGATGGTGCCCTTTAAGAACGTGTTTTTGGGGTTGGAAAAGAGACCTTATAAAAGGGCGGTTTCTTGTCAGAAATGTTTGCGAGTGTCTGGTAAGCACAACGACTTAGAAAGCGTGGGCTATACTTCAAGGCATCACACCTTTTTTGAAATGCTGGGCAACTTTTCCTTTGGGGATTACTTCAAAAGGGAAGCCATACTTTACGCTTGGGAGTTCGTAACGGAGTATTTAAAGCTCCCAAAGGAGAGGTTCTATGTTAGCGTCTTTAGAGATGACGAGGAAGCTTACAGAATTTGGAACGAGGAGGTGGGAATTCCCTCCGACAGAATATGGAGGCTTGGGGAGGAGGACAACTTTTGGCAGATGGGGGACACTGGTCCTTGCGGACCATCTTCGGAGATCTATGTGGATAGAGGGGAGGAGTATGGAGAGGAGAGGTTTTTAGAAATATGGAACTTGGTTTTTATGCAGTACAACAGGGATGAAAAGGGTAATTTGACACCTCTTCCCAATCCCAACATAGACACGGGCATGGGGTTGGAAAGGGTCGCAAGCTTTATGCAAGGGACAAAAACAAACTTTGAGATAGACCTTATAAAACCTTTGATAGATTTTGGGCAGGAAGTCAGCGGTAAGGCTTACGGGGAAAACTTTGAGGACACCGTTGCCATGCGGGTCATCGCAGACCATCTTAGGGCTCTTACCTTTGCTATCTCCGATGGAGTTTTGCCCTCCAACACCGCAAGGGGATATGTGATCAGAAGGATCCTCAGAAGGGCTCTGAGGTTTGGATACAAGTTGGGAATAAGGGAACCTTTCCTCTACAGGGGCGTGGATGTGGTGGTGGAAGTTATGAAGGATGCCTATCCGGAGCTTCTTCAGACAAAGGCTTTTGTAAAGGGAGTAGTTAAGGCAGAAGAGGAGAGGTTCTTGCACACCTTTAAAAACAGCATGCCTGTGGCTGAGGAGTTTATAAACACTGCTTTGGAAGAGGGAAGAAGCTTTTTGAAGGGTGAAGAGGTCTTTAAGCTTTACGACACCTACGGGTTTCCCTTGGACCTTTTGGAGGAAATAGCCAAGGAGAAAGGCTTAAGCCTTGATATGGAGGGCTTTGAAAAAGAGATGGAAATTCAAAGGGAAAGGGCAAGGCAGAGTTTTAAAATCCAAACCAAAGAGGTCCAACCTATATACCAACATCTCAAAAACATAGGAAGGACCTCCATCTTTGTGGGTTATGAGCAGTATGTAGCCCAATCAAAGGTCATTGCCCTTTTGAAAAACGGTGAGCTTGTTTCTGAACTGAAGGAGGGAGAAGAGGGAGAGGTATTTTTAGACATCACTCCCTTTTATGCGGAAAGGGGCGGACAGATAGGAGACACTGGCAGTATTGAGTCTGCAGGCGGTGTATTTGTGGTGGATGATACCCAAGCTCCTGTGGATTGTGTTGTAAGCCACAAAGGAAAGGTGGTGAGGGGAACCATTAGAGTGGGAGACCAAGTGATCGCAAGTATTGACCGGGAAAGAAGGGAAGACATAAAAAGAAACCACACCGCCACACACCTTTTGCATTCAGCCCTTAGGCTTGTGCTCGGAGAACATGTAAGACAGGCGGGTTCTTTGGTTGCGGACAAATACCTGCGGTTTGACTTTACCCACTTTCAGGCTTTGAGTGTGGATGAGCTAAAGAGGGTTGAAGAGCTGGTCAATGAACAGATAAGAAAGAATGAGTCTGTGCTGGTAGAGGAAAAGGATTATAGGGAAGCCATAAAGGAGGGTGCTATAGCTATCTTTGAAGAAAAATACGGAGAAAGGGTAAGGGTGCTGAGCGTGGGGGATTTTTCAAAGGAGCTGTGCGGTGGCACCCACGTGTCAAGGACAGGAGACATAGGCTACTTTAAGATCATCTCCGAATCTTCCATAGGTGCGGGTCTGAGGCGGATCGTTGCAAAAACAGGGCGATGGGCTGTGGAAGAGGCATTTTTGGAATCCATGACACTAAAGCAGGTAGCACAAAGCTTGGGTGTCAGCACAGAAGAGGTGTTGGAAGGTCTCTCCAAACTCCAAGAAAGAGTAAAGGAGTTAGAAAGGGAACTGCAAAGGGTAAAATCTGAATCTGCGAGAAAGCAAGCAAAGGAAAGGATAAAGGAAGAGGGCTTTGGGGAATACACACTCTTTTATGGAGTTTTGGAAGAGGTGGAGGGAGACCTTCTCCGAGGGTTGGCAGACCAATTCAGGCAGGGGAGGGCAAAGACAGTTGTCTTTTTGGCAAGCAAGAGGGAAGGAAAGCTCTCCACCCTTATTGCCCTTTCCAAGGACTTGGTGGGTAGCCTCTCTGCCAAAGAACTTATAAAAGAGGTAGGAAAAGTCCTTGGTGGTGGGGGTGGAGGTAGGGAGGACTTGGCACAGGGTGGGGGCACAAAGCCAGAGAACTTTGAAAAGGCTCTGGAGCTTTTAAAGGAGAAGTTAAGATGAAAATCCTACTGATAGAAAGCAATCTCATATTGGCAAGTAGGGTCAAAAATTCCCCAAGTGGCTACGATGTGCGAGTGGGTAAGGACTGGCAAGGGGAAGATGTGGTCTTTGTAAATGTGGAAACTAACCCACCGGAGATCATAAGAGAGCTAAAGGAAAAGGGAGCAAAAAGGGTCATAGCCTACTGCGGGCACAAAAACATAGAGCTAATAAAGAAAGCTCAGGAACTTGGGGCGGATTTAGTAGTGCCCAACAGCAAAGTGGTGGACGCAAAAAGCTTGCTATGGGAAAACACCGAAGGGGAAAGGTAAAGTTAGAGCATCATCTTCTGGAGGGCTTGGAGGAGTATTTAAAAAAGCTCTCTGGTTTTAGCTCAGTAAAGTCCATAATTCCCGGCAGGATCGTCCGGCAGAACAAGGGCATAGGCTCCAAGGGTCTGTTTTTGAAGTATGAAACACCCACCGGATATAAGCTTTTATACAAAAACGGTACTTCCGTGCAAGAAATTTTTGTAGTTTGCGAAAGGGAAAAATTTTTGGAGGAGTTCAAAGCCACTTTTCTCAATCCTTAAACTTTCCTTCAAAGTTTCTTATATGTTCCAAGAGCTCCCTTTTGCCGTCAAAAAAGACTGCCACATACTGGGCTAATCTCTCTCCAAGCCTTCTGCACGCTTCTTTCTCCTCCTCGGAGCGAGGCTCACCAGCAACAACCGCCCCATAGTGCAGTGTGAATTTTTTACCCACATAGTCCGTCAGACCAAAGACTAAAAAGCCAAAGTTCATAAGAACCGTCAGAATAGACATACAGGCAACTTCGTTTCCTCCACCCCATCCACCGGAGGAGGAAAAGGCACAGGCTATTTTCCCGTCAATTTCTCCCCAAAGCTCTCCTAACTCCTCGTCAAAGAACTTCTTAAGCTTCCAAGAGATCACACCCATGTGGGTAGGAGAGCCCACCGCCAAACCATCCGCCCAAAGCACATCCTCTTTTGTAGCATCATCCACCTTTTTGAGCCTTACCTCAATGCCTTCCACCCCTTGGGCACCCTCCGCCACAAGGTATGCCATCTTCTCCGTGTTCCCTGTCCTTGAATCATAAAGCACCAACACTTTACCCATAGCAGAACCTCCTAAATAGTTAGTTTAACCACAGATTCTATGTGATAGGTTTGAGGGAAGTTATCCACCAAATGCACGCCCTCTATTTTATATCCACCGGAGGTTAAAACCTTTAGGTCCCTTGCCAAGGTGGTGGGATTGCAAGATATGTATATGATCCTTTTGGGTTTGTTTTGGACGATGAGCTTTGCCTCGCCCTCCGAGAGCCCCTCCCTTGGAGGGTCCAGAACCAAAAGGTCTATGACCTCTCCCGCATGGTTTTTAAGGGTGTCTATAGCCTTCTCGTGGGCAAAAGAGACATTTGAAACTTGGTTTAGCTTGGCGTTGTAGATGGCATCCTTGATCGCACTCTGGTTGGCATCAGAGCCAAAGAGAAACTCGCAAGTCTCTGAGAGCCAAAAGCTGAAAAAACCCACACCACTATGAAGCTCAAGAACTCTCTTTACCCTTTCTCCCTCCGCCACCAATTTGGGAAAATCTTCATAGAGGGTATGATTTACCTGAAAGAAAGAATCGTTGCTAACTCTGAGGACAAACCTCCCGCTTCTAACAAAGGTAAATTCCCTTCCCACCACCGTCCTTTTAATGGGTTTTCCGCCAAGGAGAGTGTAGTTGCCCACGCCCACCACCTCTTTAGGCAGGATATGCTCTTTCAGCTTTCTCAGCTTTTGAGTTTCCATAGGGCTTATGGTTATGAGCTTTAAAAGAAATTCATCTTCTTGAGGTGAGTAAAAAACATGAACTTCCTGAAGTTCCTTTACCAATCTTGCAGTTTCTTTCAGGGAGGGTATCAGCTGGTTGATCCTTGGATGTGCCAAAAGGCACTCTTCAATGGGCACAAGTTCTCCACTGCCCCAAGCAAAGAAGCCCAGATGTCCTTCCCTTATCTTAAACTGAACCCTCGTTCTGTAGCCAAACTCCCCTTTGGAACCAAGGACTCTGTTAATAGAGTTCAGTTCTATTTTTCCGATCCTCTCCAAGGATTCTAAGAGTATGTCTCCCTTTGCCCTAAGCTGCTCTTGATACTCTATATGCTGAAGCTGACAGCCACCGCAGTGGGTGTAATATTTGCAGGGTGGTGTTCTTCTCCATTGGGAGCCTATCTTTACGGTCTTTACCACCGCCTCCGTATAGTCCTTCTTTTCCCTTAGAATTTCCACCTCCACCAATTCTTTTGGTGCGGCGTATCGGATGAAGAACTTTTTACCCTTAGCCTCCCCAAGTCCATACCCACCATACACAAGCTTTTGGACAAACAGGTCTAAACCCATATTATCTTAGTTGGGAAAGCCTTTTGAAATCCTCTTCCGACATCACATCAATGTACCATCCCGTTATTCGGTTTGCCAGTTTTACATTGACGCCCCTTTTTCCGATGGCAGAGGAGAGCTTTTCCCTTGGCACAGCTACCTCAACCCTCTTTTGGTTTGGGTCAATTCTAATATCTACAACAGGGGCTGGCGAAAGGCTCTTCCTTACAAGCTCCTCTATGTTGTCGGTGTATTTTATTACATCTATCCTCTCTCCGGAGAGTTCTTGGGTTATAGGTGCGATCTTGGAACCTCGCAACCCCACCACCAATCCCACTGGGTCTATGCGTGGGTCCTTAGCCTTTACCAAAACCTTTGCCCTCTCGCCGGGTTCCCGGACAACATTTAAAACCTCCACCTCTCCCTCTTTTATCTCGGAAACTTCCGCCTCCAAGAGCTTTCTCAAAAAGTTGGGATGAGTTCTGGAGAGGATGATCTCATAAGCGCCTTTCGTTTTGATGACCTTCAAAAGCAGTGCCTTTATTCGGTCTCCCGGTTTGTAGCTTTCCTTGGGTATTTGTTCCCTCTTAGGAAGGACCGCCATAACCTTCCCAAGGTCCACCACCAGATCGCCGTTTTCCAGAACCCTACGCACAATGCCTATTACAATCTCACCCTCCAACTCTATAAACTCTAAGTATCTCCTCTCCTCGTCTGCCCTTTCAAGCTCCTTTAAAAACTCTTCCTTTGCGGCATAGGCTGCGATGCGGTCTAACTCCTCTGGAACTATGTCCAAGAGGAACCTTTCTCCCTTTCTGACCTGATAAACCTTTATGCGGTCCTCTGTAAGCTCTACTTCTAAATTATTCTTTAGTTTTTTGTCCTTTTTTATGGCTAAAACTATTGAATTCTTAAGGGCTTTTTCCACAAGCCACTCGGGTAGATTTTTATCCTTCGCCACCTGTTCAATGAGTTTTTTTAGATTTCTCACCATTTTTCTATCTCCAAGTTCGCCCTTGCTATTATTGAAAGGGGAATGTGTAGCAGTTCTCCAGTCCCTTTGTCTCTAAGCATTAGCACGTCTTCCTTTACATCTTCTATTTCTCCCATAAGCTCCCTTCTGTTCTGAATGGGCTCCCTTAGAATAACCCTAACAAGCCTGTCCTTAAAAAAGCTAAAGTGCTCTGCCTTTGTTAGCTCCCGGGTAAGCCCCGGAGAGGAAACCTCAAGCATGTAAGAGACGGGAATAATGTCCTCCACATCCAAAAGGGCGGAGATCCTCTTGCTGATTTCTTCACAATCTCCCACCGTAATCCCTCCTTCCTTATCCACTATTATCCTCAAAACCCACCCCCTCTCAGGTTTAAACTCCACATCAAAAAGCTTATATCCCATCTTGCTAACAATGGGCAAGACCATCTCCTTTACCCTTTGGGCTATGGCTTTATCGTCCAACTGCATGGAATTATTATCATACAAAAAAAAGCACCTTGTCAATCTTTCAACTCCACACGGTGCATTAGGAACCAAAACAGGTTTGCTGGAAAGACGCAAGGCGAGGCATTCATGGAGCTTTCAACTCCACACGGTGCATTAGGAACACGCCTCAGCAAACGCACAGTCTATTCTTACATTGAATTTCTTTCAACTCCATACGGTGCATTAGGAACAGAAGGAGAACTTAGCCTTAAAGGAACTTGCAGAGATCTTTCAACTCCATACGGTGCATTAGGAACGCTCCAGAGGAGCGAAAAGCTTATCTATGCTTGGTCTACTTTCAACTCCATACGGTGCATTAGGAACGGCGCCCTGTTTCTTTCTCTAAAATCCTCTTCATTGCTCTTTCAACTCCATACGGTGCATTAGGAACAGTATTCCAAGAAGGCTGTCAGAGGGTGGTAGCCAGACTTTCAACTCCATACGGTGCATTAGGAACAGTATTCCAAGAAGGCTGTCAGAGGGTGGTAGCCAGACTTTCAACTCCATACGGTGCATTAGGAACAAAAATCTTTACAAGATCATAAGCACCCTCGTAAAAGCTTTCAACTCCATACGGTGCATTAGGAACACAAACTTGAGGTTGATGGAAGGGATGTTGTTGAAGCTTTCAACTCCACACGGTGCATTAGGAACGGCGCCCTGTTTCTTTCTCTAAAATCCTCTTCATTGCTCTTTCAACTCCATACGGTGCATTAGGAACAAAAATCTTTACAAGATCATAAGCACCCTCGTAAAAGCTTTCAACTCCATACGGTGCATTAGGAACATTTGCTTCTCAAGTTTGAGAAGAAGCTTGAGAGTGCTTTCAACTCCATACGGTGCATTAGGAACCATTTTTGAGGTTCCGGTCGCAAAGATTGAAGTCATTCCTTTCAACTCCATACGGTGCATTAGGAACCCGCCTGTAAAGTTCCTCTTTTAGCTTCTTAATAGCTTTCAACTCCATACGGTGCATTAGGAACTTCCACATCTCTATAGCTGAAGTCCTTTTCATAAATGACTTTCAACTCCATACGGTGCATTAGGAACGCCCTTACATGCAACCAGCTGTGAAGGAGTTTTTGGCTTTCAACTCCATACGGTGCATTAGGAACCTTAGCTTTCTCTTTAGGTATTCCCTCTGTTCCGCCTCTTTCAACTCCATACGGTGCATTAGGAACACGACGACATAGTAGATGCCCTTGTGTATGCGGTTATGGCTTTAGCTTTCAACTCCATACGGTGCATTAGGAACTTTCTCAATTTCATCCACGATATAAGCTTTGATCTTGCCCGCTTTCAACTCCATACGGTGCATTAGGAACCCAAACGACCACATTAATTAAAATAAGACATATCAATAATTTTGTCAAGAGGGCACCCCTTTCAAATGAAGTTAATTTTCCGAAATCCGAGATCATGCAAAGTTGAGTCTGTTGTTATCAAATTTAAACCCTTGTCTTCCAACGCTTTCCGCCACTGAGCATCATTACATCATTGCATCATTGCATAATTATGACTTTATGACATTACAGCTTCATCACGAAGGCATATAATTAAAACCTATGGAACGAAAGAAGAAGAAAATGGTAAGGACTACAATTTCGCTACCTTCCGATGTGCATCAAGCCCTACGCATAGAAGCCATAACCAAGAAGATGTCCATGGGAGAACTCATTGTCCAAAAGCTAAAGGAGTTAGAAGAATACAAGCAAAAATACGGTGGAGTTGTAAAGGCAGAAGACTATCTCATTTAGGAAGACTACACCCTCCCTATTCAGTTGCCAAGTTGACAAGGGTCCCTGTGGAACCCTCTACTTCCCTTAAAAGGTATATAACATTATAACACAGTTTTTTTGCACAGAAAAAAGGCTTCCTTGATATTTATCATACTCGCCTTTTTGCTAAATCTGTTAAAATTGAAACCAAATCTCAATATAGGAGGTTGAAATGAGGGTAGTTGTGCTTGGAGGACACGACAGGCTAAAGGCAAGGGTAGAACAGATGGCAAGGAAGTATAACATTAGCCTTAAGTTCATAAACCAAGAGACCCAGCAGAACATAGACAATGCTTTGGCTTGTGCAGACTGGGTGATCGTTTTTACCTCCTTGAGTGGGCACAATATGGTAAAGCTCGCCAAAAGATATGCAAAGGAAAGGTGTATTTTTTGCAACTCTCACGGGGTTTGTGCTTTAGAAAGGTGTATCTTGAAAATTCTCAAGGAGAAGGACTAAATTAAACTTAAAAAATGGAAGATTTTGTGGTTATTGGCAAGATCGCAGACACCTACGGGCTGGATCAGGAGCTAAAGGTGCTCGCATACCTTCCTCCAAAGGAGTGGAAGAGGATAAAGAAAATTTATTTCAAAAAAAGGGGAGGGGATTATGTGCCCTTTGAGTTGGAAAGGCTCAAATCACACGGGGAAAGGTGGGTGCTCATAAAGATAAAGGGTGTGCAAAGTCAGGAGGATGCCATCCGTTTTTTGGGTGCAAAGGTCTTTTTGCCAAAGGAGAACCTTCCCAAGAGAAAAAAGGATGAATACTACTTCTTTGAGTTGGAGGGTTTAGAGGTAAAAAGCCAAGAAGGGAAAGTATTGGGAAGGGTTGATAGGGTGTCCTCAGATAAAGACAGGGTATATTTGGAGATAGAGGGTGGAAAGGTGATCATTCCCTTTATCAAGGAGTTTGTTTTAGAGGTAAAACCAGAGGAAGGTTATTTGGTAGTTAGTAGCCTTTTGGAGGAGCTTTTTCAGTGAGTTGTGATTTTGTGGAGTATGTTATAATTCCTATATGCCCTTACCCAGTACCTTAAGCGTGAAGTATGGGATAGGGTAAGGGACAGGTTAGCCTCTGCCAGTTTTGTATGGGCGAGTAGTTAGATATTTGGAAGGGCTCACATGGAGGAGAAGCTTAAAAAGTATTACAGAGAGATAGACATTCTTGAACTTAAAGCTTTGGTGGAGAGAAAGTTAGAAAAGACACCTCCCACCATGGAGTACGTTAGGAACCTCATCCTTGATGTTAAGCTATTGCTAAGGGTACTTCTGGACGAGGATTTTCCTCTGAAAGAAGACGCAAGGAAAGATATGATATCCGCCCTTCTATACTTTGTGGAGCCAAGGGATTCAATCCCAGACTTTATTCCTCTCATAGGTCTGTGGGATGACTATAAGCTCGTTAGGTATGTGAAAGAAAAGCATAAGGGAGAGATAGACAGATACTTTGAGAGCACTCCCTTCTTTGTAGCCAACTACTTCTGATGACTAAGTTTATTGTAGTTCGGTTGGTTCAGGGTTTTTTAACACTGCTTGGAGTTACCTTTCTGTCCTTTTTGATCATAAAGCTTTCACCCACGGACCCTTTTGCCCAGCTAAAGCTTAACCCTCAGGTATCACCTCAAACCATAGAGCTTCTCAGAAAACAGTATGGCTTAGACCAGCCCTTGCTTATTCAATACCTCAAGTGGCTAAAGTCCGCCTTGGTCTTTGACCTTGGCATCTCCCTCCAATACAACGCACCCGTGTTAGACCTAATAAAGGAGAGGATCGGAAACACCCTCCTCTTGACAGTTCCCTCTGCCTTATTGTCCTGGCTTTTGGCAGTTCCCTTGGGCTTTTTGTCGGGCATGAAAGAGGGAAGCCTGATAGACAAAGCCATAAGGCTCTTTTCCTATGTTTTTATGTCCTTCCCGTCCTTTTTCTTAGCCTTTTTGCTACTGCTCTTTTTGTCCAAAAGTGGCTTTTTCCAGTTGGGGGGATGGCAAAGCTTGGCGGTGGGCATAGCCACGCTGACTTTGATATCCTCCGCGGGGCTTATAAGGCTCATGAGAAGTGCGGTCATAGAGGTTTTAAACTCTCCTATGGTGCAACTTCTCAGGTCCAAAGGGCTTAGGGGTTGGGCTTTTACAAGGCATATCTTAAAGAATGCTATGAACCCTTTTACTACGCTAATAGGCTATGAGATAGCGGGGCTTCTCTCCGGTGCTGCGCTGGTGGAGATCATTGTGGGTTGGTCTGGGCTTGGCTCTTTGATGCTTGATGCGGTGCTTTCTACGGACCTCTTTTTGGTGATGGGTGGGCTGTACATTGGGACTATAATGCTACTTATAGGAAACCTTTTGGCGGATTTACTGCTGGCATACATTGACCCAAGGGTCAGAGAGAAAGAAATTATTAAGTAAGGAGGTTTTGTCATGGCAAAAAAGGTAGCCATTTTGCTGGCGGAGGGCTTTGAAGAGGTGGAAGCGGTTGCACCCATTGATGTGTTAAGAAGAGGTGGTGTAGAGGTGCTTATTGCGGGACTAACAAAGGAGCCCGTTCCCAGTGCCAGAAATGTAAAGATCATACCTGATGTTAGCGTGGATGAGTTAAATCCGGAGGAGCTTGATATGGTGATACTCCCAGGTGGTGCGGGTGGAGTGGAAAAGCTAAAGCAAGACCCAAGGGTAGAAAGGCTTGTGAAGGCAATGGAGGAGAAGGGCAAATACATCTCCGCCATATGCGCCGCACCCACTGCCCTGGCAAAGTTTGGACTTTTGGAGGGCAAGAGGGCAACCGTCTATCCTACCCTTGTGGAGGAAATAAAGCCCGCAGTTTTTGTGGATATGCCCGTGGTGGAGGACGAGAGGGTTATAACCAGTCAGGGACCGGGCACTGCCCTGGAGTTTGGGCTAAGGCTTTTGGAAAGGCTGGAAGGCAAAGAGAAGGCAAGGGAGGTAGCCAAGAGAATGCTTGTGAAGTATGATTGAGGTAAGGCTCAGACCCGGAGTAGAAAAGAAGATAAAGGCATTCTTTCAGTGGGTCTATAACTTAGAGATTGAAGACATAAAGGGAAGCCCAAAACCGGGGGATTTGGTAAAGGTCCTGGACTCAAAGAAAAAATTTTTGGGCTACGGATACATAAACCCAAACACTAAGATAATGGTTAGACTTCTCTCTTTCAGCGAAGATGAAGTGCCAAGCAAGGAACTTATAAAAGAACGAATAAAGTCTGCCCTTGAGTACAGGAAACGGCTTCACCTGAAAAGCAACGCCTACCGGCTTGTTCATTCGGAGGGGGACCTTCTGCCGGGGCTCATCGTGGATGTCTATGATGGGTATGCGGTGATGGAGGTTACCACCTATGGCATGTGGAAGCTAACCGATTGGGTTAAGCAAGCCCTCATTGAGGTTCTACAGCCAAAGGGTATATACCTGCGGGTTAGCGATTACGCCATGAATATAGAGGGCTTTTCTGCGGAGGAGGGTGTTCTCTATGGAGAGGTGCCAGAACGCATAAAGATATGGGAGGAGGACTTGGAGTTCTTTGTGGATGTGATAAAGGGACAAAAGACGGGCTTTTACTTGGACCAAGGAAGGGCAAGAAGGATGATAAGGGACTTGGTGAAACCCGGAGATGTTTGCTTGGATGTATTTTGTCATACTGGTGGCTTTGCCCTAAGCATGAAAAAGAAGGGTGCCAGCAAGGTGATCGCGGTAGACCTTTCCGAGAGGGCTTTAAACTTGGCAAAGGAAAACGCCAAACTGAACCAAATTGAGGGCATTGAGTGGGTAGAAGACAACGCCTTTGACTTTTTGAGAAAGCTCCAAAAGGCTGGAGAAAAGTTTGACGTGGTTGTCATAGACCCACCATCCTTTGCCCGGACAAAAGCCACGGTAGAAAACGCCATGAGAGGCTATAAGGAACTCTGCATTAGAGGACTCCAGATCACCAAGCCGGGAGGATACCTTGCCATATACTCCTGCTCCTTTCATATTCAAAGGGAGCATCTTTTATCCGTCATATTGGAAGCCTGCAGGGATGTTAAAAAGCAGGTCCGGGTGGTAGGTGAGAGCTTTCAGGACTTAGACCATCCTTGGATCCTCCAGATGCCAAACACACTATACTTAAAAGGCGTTTACCTGGAGGTCCTCTGAAAGAAAGACCTCAATAGCCCTCTTGGGCTCGCCGTCAAAGATAAGCTTTCCATCTTTCAAAACCAAAGCCCTCTCACAGGCTAATATGTTAGAAAAGCGGTGGGCTACCACAATGAAGGTGGTATCGGGAAATTTTTCAAAGAGATTTTTTAGCACAAAGCTTTCCGTTTGGGCGTCCAAGGCGGAGGTTGCCTCGTCCAAAAGAAGGACTTCAGGCTTTTTCAAAAAGAGCCTTGCCAACGCCAGCCTTTGACTTTCTCCACCCGAGAGCATACGACTTTCTTTATCCACTACCTCATCAAGGCTTTCCACAAAGTTGCAAGCGGAGAGCCGGAGGGCTTCCCACATCTCCTCCTCCGTTGCGTTGGGATTGGCAATAAGGAGGTTCTCCCTGACCGTTCCCGAGAGGACAAAGCTCTCCTGAGAAAGATAGGCGATCTTAGAACGCAGTGTGCTAAGGTTAATTTTCCTGAGCTCGTTTTCATCGTAATAGACTTGTCCCTCGTAGGGCACAAAACCGCAAAGAACCCTAAGCAGTGTGCTCTTGCCACTGCCCGTGCTTCCCATCACCGCCACCCTTTCTCCCTTTTTTATGGAAAAGCTAACTCCCTTTAAAATATCTCTCCCATCAATAGATACACTGAGCTTTTGGACGTTTATACCCTCTTTCAAACCACTAAACTCCACTCCTTTTTCCATCTCCTCCTCAAGGTCTAAAACTTGCCTGAGCCTTTGGACTACCGGTAGGCTTGCCTTTACTTCCACTATTCCCTTTTGGGCTTCCACCAATGGCATTTGGATTAGCATAAGGGCGGTAAGGTAAGACACCAGCTCCCCAAAGGTCAAGCTTCCCTCAAGGACCTTTAAACCACCGTAAAACAAAAGAAGGGCAGTTGCCAAATAGCCCACGCTAAAATTGAAGGCGGAGTTAAAAGATGAATACAGTGCCATCCTCAACCCTGCCCTGTAGGCTTTTTCGTTTATGTCTCTGAACCAACCAAAGAGTAATTTTTGGGCGGGCAAGGTCTTTATGCTCTCATAACCTCTAAACACATCCCCAAGCTTGTTTATGAGCTTTTCCAAAGATTCTTGGGACCTCCTCAGGTGTTTCCCCTTCTTTCTTCCAAAATACTCCACCGAGAGGGCTATAATGGGCAAAAGTGCAAGCAAGGTAAGGGTCAGCTTCCAATCTCTGTATAAAAGCACGCCAAAGAGCAAAAGCACAGTAGCTGGGTCCCTAACCAGCTTTACCACAGAGGAGCCTATTAGGTCCCTGTAAAGCTTTAAGTCCGAGAGCACTCGGGTGGTGTATTCTCCGAGGGAGTAGCCCCTTACAGACAAAAAGGAAGACTTTAAAAGCTTTTCAAAAACCAGCCCTCTTAATTCCTTTGCCTCCTTTTCTGCGTAGGCGTTGGTGTAGTAAGACACGAGGAAGTTTCCTAACTGCTGAGCAAGGGCAAGCCCAAGAAGAAGAAGGGTCCCAAAGGTCAGTCCCTCCCAGCTTCGTAGTAGCATACCCTCATCCACTAACTTCTTTACCATAAGGCTTATGCCTGCAGTGCTAACCGATTCCAAAAGCACCCCAAAGAGGGCTAAGAGGATGTAAGGGTAATAGTTCCTCAGCCGTTTTATTACCCAAATCAAATGTTCCATTCAATCAGTTATCATAGCACAGAAGGGCTTAGAATATTCAGTCATGGCTCTTAAAGATTACTATCAGATCTTGGGCGTAGATAGAAACGCAAGCAAGGAGGATATCAAAAAAGCATACAGAAGGCTGGCAAAGGAGTGGCATCCAGATGTTAATCCGGACCCCAAGGCAGAGGAAAAGTTCAAAGAGATCAACGAAGCATACTACATACTCTCGGACGAAGAAAAAAGACAGCGGTATGACCAACTGCTGAGAAGTGGAGACGAAAAGGGCTACAGAGATTTTATGGAGTATATACAGGAATTTTTGGAGAGCATCTGGCAGGGTATGAGAAGGGCACCAAAGCCGAAGAGGGGACAAGACATAAGGCTCAGGCTTGAGCTAAGCCTGGAGGAGGCATACCTCGGCACCGAAAAGCTAATAGAGTATGAAAGATGGATAGACTGTCCCCAATGTGGAGCCAAGGGTTATGTGGGTGAGTTGGTAAAAGAGCCCTGTCCAGCCTGCGAGGGAACGGGTAGAAGGGTAAGCGGAATCTTTAGCTTTCCAAGACCATGTTCTGTATGCAAAGGTAGGGGCTACATAGTAAAAAATCCCTGTCCCGTATGTGCAGGCAGGGGTAGGGTAGCCAAGCACAGCACCGTTAAGGTAAGCATCCCACCGGGCACCGACGAAGGGGAGGTTCTAAAGGTGATAGGCATGGGACATCAAGGAGAAAGGGGCGGAGAGCCCGGAGATCTTTATCTGAGAATCTCCCTAAAACCTCATCCCATCTTTAAAAAGGTGGGCAAAGATTTACACACAGAAAAGTTAATATCCTTCCCACTGGCGGTTTTGGGCGGAACCACCAAAATAAAAACCCTCAAGGGCGAGGAATTGGAGATTTTCGTTCAGCCGGGAACCGAGTGCGGTTCCACCAAAACCATTCCGGGCATGGGTTTTTCCACCGGAGGAAACCTTGTTATCACCTTCCGCATTGAGGTGCCAAAAAACCCAAGCGGAAAGCTAAAGAAACTTTTAACAAAACTGGCAAAGGAGTTAAAGGAGGAGGGCGTAGAAAAGCCTCCCACCCTGCTTGACAACCTTAAAAAACTACTTCCCTAACTCTCTCTTTACTTCCTCTGCGATCTTTATAAACTTTTCCATCTCCTCTGTATGTTGGTCCCTCAGGGTGATCATGGCATCCTCGTGCCCTGCCATACCGCACATGGCTATGGTAAAGCAGTCCGTCTCTGCCCTTATGATCTTTAATGCTACATTGGCATAATGACAATGCACACCCACAAATATGCAGGCTTTGATTTTGTTGTGCCATATGGTAAGGTTGGGATGGTTAGGGTTAATCTCCACCGCAGGGTCAATCTTCGGATACTTGGGTCTGTAGTCATACATGGGAATGATCTTGGCGTTTAGCACCTCTGCCATCTTTCTAACTAACTTTGCCTTTTCCTTTGCCTCTTCGTTCCACGCATACAAAACCTGAGGACCTGGGAATATGGTAGCGTTTGGCAGGGTAAGCATAGCCTTTGCCGCTTCCCTCATGGCAATTTCTTCATCTACGATCTCATTGAACATGAGGGCTTTACCTGGTGGTGGGTTAAGCACATCCTCATAAACCGCCACTGGATATGGTGAAAAACCCGAAGGACCTAAAGTTGCCATAATTTACCTCCTAAGGTGTTTTATTTGCCCGCATGAACCTCTGGCATCACCATGCGGATGGCATTACGCTTTAAAAGGGTGCTACAGACATAAACGCATAGGGCACAACCCTTGCACCGTTCCGTATTCACATAAGCATGGTGCTCTTCGTCCGAATACATCAGGGTGTTAGGCTCTGGGCAGAAAAGGGCGCACTGCCTACAGTTATACTTTGAACACTCCTCGTTTATAACCTCTGCCACATAATACATTTACTGCCTCCTTCTGGTTTTTCAAATGCTTTTAAAGTTATTTTAAGGGGCTTAAAATGTCAAGGGGAAGATGTCAACTTTTGGCATCCATAGACTGGACTGGTTAATGGTTAGGACCTGAAGCAATTCTGATACGCTTAGAAATATGAAGGCACTGCAAGTAATAGAAGAAATACTAAACAGAGTTTTTAAGTGGCACAGGTTTCCTGTAA
>Ga0308407_1000118_pt1 | contig 68001 bp, 51 predicted proteins | sample HotsprSampleMSe2_FD_203476 | JGI IMG/M metagenome (GOLD analysis project Ga0308407, IMG submission 203476) | Hot spring phototrophic mat microbial communities from Mushroom Spring, Yellowstone National Park, Wyoming, United States - 20060911_MSe2 ...
ATATACAACGAAAATTGTTTAGTTACAATGGGTAATATGCCTGACAAGTTTATTGACTTAGTAATTACATCACCACCTTATGACGATATTAGAAATTATAATGGATTTGATTTTGAATTTGAAAAATTGCCAAAGAACTTTATAGAGTTTTAAAAGATGGAGGTGTAGTAATTTGGGTAGTGGCAGATGCAACTGTAGATGGAAGTGAAACAGGAACATCTTTCAAACAAGCACTATTTTTTAAAGAAATAGGATTTAGAATTCACGATACTATGATTTATTATAAAAACAACCCTATGCCACAAGCAGGGAATAGATATCATCAGCATTTTGAGTATATGTTTGCATTTTCAAAAGGGAATCCTAAAACATTTAATCCAATAACAGAACCTACAAAATACAGAGGTTTAGCAAACATGAAAAATAGAGGGAAAAACGGTTCATTGGAATATGAAAAAGTTAAAAGAACTACTGAAAAAAAAGTTGGTAATGTTTTTTTCTACTCGGTTGGTGGTGGTATTTCCACAAAAGATAAAATAGCATATAAACATCCGGCAATATTCCCTGAACAATTGGTTTATGACCAAGTATATACTTGGACAAATGAAAATGATATAGTTTATGACCCTTTTATGGGAAGCGGAACCACTGCAAAGATTGCTCATTTGATGAATAGACAATGGATTGGCTCTGAAATATCAAAAGAATATGTTGAAATTGCAAATGAAAGACTGAAATATTATACTTCAAATAATTTATTTACAACTAAAATAAAATGAATATAATTGAACTTGGCTCTCAAACAGCAAAAATAGGTAAGCATTTTTAAAATAGCTGATTAACTACAAAACTCACAAATTAAGTTTTTGTGTATTTCTGTGCGATAATATTTAAACTATGCTTAAAATGTAATTATTATGAATTAAATAAAAATTTTTATTGTACTTTTGACTTATGAATTTTCAAACGAGCAATGTAGGTCCAATAGGAATTTTCGATTCGGGCTACGGTGGATTAACTGTATTAAGAGCTATAAGGAATAAATTACCTCAATACGATTATATATATCTTGGCGATAATGCACGTGCACCTTATGGTGGCAGATCTTTTGATGTAATTCTGGAGTATTCGCTCGAAGCTGTTAAATGGTTTTTTAAACAAGGTTGTCCGTTAGTTATTTTTGCATGCAATACAGCTTCGGCAAAGGCTTTACGTACAATCCAACAAAAGCACCTGCCGTTTATAGATTCTTCTAGAAGAGTATTAGGAGTGATACGTCCAACTGTTGAGGCAATAGCGTCATACACAAAAACAAATAAAGTTGGAATTCTTGGTACAGTTGGAACAATAGTTTCACAATCCTATCCTATTGAAATAGCTAAACTTTTTTCTTACATTAAGACTTACCAACATGCTTGTCCGATGTGGGTTCCTATCGTAGAACATGACGAAATAGATACACCTGGTGCAGATTATTTTATACAAAAAGATATTAATGAATTACTAAAAAAAGATATCGAAATAGATGCAATTATATTAGGTTGTACTCATTATCCATTATTATTAAAATCTATTAAAAAATATACACCTGAGCATATTTCTATAATATCTCAAGATACAATTGTAGCTGAAAGTTTAGCGAATTACTTGATTCGTCATCCAGAAATGGAAGTCAGATGTGCTAAAAATTATAACGTTAACTTTTATACAACTGATGATGTAGAATTATTTAATAGCAGAGGATATATTTTTTATGGCGAAAAAGTTAATGCAAAAAGAATTATTCATTTAAACGATTAAATCAAAATTATAAAATTACATTGTAAACGACAAACCAATCAACACCTGAAGCCCTTGAACTGGATAATAATTCCAATAACTATATTTTTTGTTTAAAATATTATTGAAACGAATAAAAGCACCGAATAGTTTTGAATAATGATAATCGAGCGATAGGTTTGCATCAACAAAAGGTTTTAAAAGTATAGGTTTAGTAGGTTGTGTGTGATTGTAAGCATATCGGTCGCCAACAATAAAAATACTCAATTGTGGTACAAATTTTTCGCGAATATTATACCTTGCAGATAGATTTATGTCCCATAATGGCTTTTGATAAGGCTTAAGTAAATGTTCAAGTGTGTACTTATAGTAATTACCAGCTAAAATAATATTGAGTTTTTCTTTTTGTTTATATGCTAATTCGCCAGTAAATTTTACTTCCTGTGTTTCTTTACCAGGAACACCATCATATTCTAAAATAAAAGTATGTTGTGGTTTTATAGAATCGTTAATAAAGAAAGGTAAATAATCGTACAAACTATAAGATGCCTGAAGTAAATAAGAAATATTACGGCTGAAATTTCCTTTAAATCCAACAAACAAATTCATAAGCTGATTAGTATTTTTCATATGGAGCCCAGGAGTAATATATGGATTTTCTGTAACAACTGATTGTAAAGTATTTAATATCATTTTTCCATCAAAGCCAGCATAAGGAATTAGAAAGTTTTCTATAACATTATATTGAATATTAGCTCTTGGATAGAAGTGATAGAAAACACTATCGGTGTAGGCGTCAACTTCCATAGCCAAACCTGCATTTATTCGCCAATCTTCGCCAAAAAATCTTATCCACGGAAATATTGAGATGATTGCTTTATTATTTGTATCGAGATTTGTATTTATGTTGTTCCAATTAATTTTAATATCGGCACCGATAAATTGCTTTTTGTAAAGCATATTGCCACTAATAAAGGTTATAATATTATGTTGGTAATTGGAAAATTTATCTTCAAGATAGTTATATTGTATATTTGCTTGATGATTAACTTTGTTTGAATCGAGATGTGTTGTTCTATAACCAACATTAGTGCCAAAAGTTACGTAACGTTGACGAGTCGAATCGGCAGTAAAGTTATAAGTAGTATCGTCGGTATTATATCCATAATGATGAAGAACGTTTCGATTAAAATATCCATTAGCATATAAAGTGGCGTTGTTTAAAAACTTTTTACCATATAATTCTACTTGATTTTGGCTATAAAATGCCGGTGATTTATAATTATTAGGAAGTTTTATTTTTCCACGCGAAGAATAATGATTAGCCCATAAACCAGCAGCGTAATCTTTATTTCTCGTTGTATTTATTGCTAATTGACCGTAAAGTGTGTTATAAATACCATAACCAAATTTAAGATTAGAATTATATAGTTTATTGATTGATTCGGCTGTCATTTTAGCGGGTTGAATAGGAGTTACTTTATAAAAAATAGGATATTGTTTTGGAAAAAGTTTATATTCAAATTTGGTTAAAACTTTATTTGTATCTACAATATTTGGCATAGTGTTTATTTTAAAAGCATCGGCAATGGTGGGTTCGTATGGCTTAACAACCGATACTTCCTGATGTAAATTGTTTTGTGCAATAATTCGGCTAAAAAATAAACACCAAATCGAAATAAAAATACATTTTCTTATCATAGAATTATTCATTTTCTTGTTCATTAATAATTGTTGGAGGTAACAATGCAGCTTTTTCTTTTTCAATGATTGAATCGAGTTTTGATTTTGCTTCATTTTTTATACCATCTTCATTATTTTTATAGTTGTCTATTATGCTTTGTAATGTAGCTTTTGCCTGAAAGTTATCGCCTTTTTGTATATAAATCTCGGCTAATATTAAAAAAGCTTTAGCTAACCAATACTGATGTGGTGTATTTTTTTTAACGAAATCGAAAACTTCTTTTTCGGCTGCATCAAATTTGTTTTGTTTAAAGTATATTTCAACAATTAAGTATTTTGCTTCGGCTTCTTCTTTACTTTTTGCATTTTTGGCAATAAGTAAAAATTCGTCAAGAGCTTGTTCGTACTTATTTTGCAAATATGCAGATTTCCCAATTATAAAATGTGCTTCGCTATACAACTCGTCCGATAATTTTCCTTCTTTTAAAATGTCTATAGCCCAACGATTAGCTTCTTCGTATTTACTTAATTGAAAATTACAGCGCATTAAACCAGTTTTTGCAGCGAAAACATTTTGTGGGTATTGTGCTATATCTAATAAACGTGCATAATTACTAATGGCTTCAGAGTATCTTTGTTTTTGATACAGAAAATTTGCAACTCTAATTAACGATGGTTCTGTAAACATATTATTGTTGAAGTTTACTACATTCAAATAATATTGGTGTGCATCTTCAAATTTTTTGTCTTTAAAAAGGCATTCGGCAAGATAGTAATTGGCATTTTCCTTATATAAACCATTTGGAAAATTTTTGATGTAATCGTTAAAAAGATGAGAAGCTTTCATACAATCGCCTGTCATATATACTTTTTCTGCTACTGTATATGTTAAAGAATCTTTTTCTCGTGTTGTAACAGATATGCCTTTTCCTTTTTCATCAACATAAGCATAATACGAATTTATGTCGTTCATATCGAGATAAACGTTTTTTAATCCAATAAAAGCGTCTTTATATTCAGGTGTATTAGGATAATTTTCTATAACATGTTTAAACATTGCAATAGCTTCGTTGTTTTTATCCATATTGAAGTACGTTAAACCAAGTTGTAAATAAGCTCTTTTAACTAATTCGCTTTTTGGATAGTCGTTTATTAGTCGCTTAAAAGTATTAATAGCCATATTAGGTTCTTCTATAGAAACGTAGCTTATACCTAATTCTAAAATTGCGTCGTCAATGTAAGGTGAACCTGGATAATTATTTAAAAGTTCGTTGAGTGAGATAATTTCTTCATTATATCTTTTTAAAAGGCCTAAACAAATTGATTTTTGATAAAGAGCATAATCGGGCGATGCTTTTTTTGCTTCGATAGACTTTGAATAAAAGTCAATAGCATCTTCGTAACGACGTAGAACAAAAAAGCAATCAGCAATACGATTATATGAGTCAAATACCTGTGGTAGTTCTTTATTTTTTTCGTTTTCTATATACTTTCTATACCATATTTGTGCGTTAGCATAATCTTTTTGTTTCATGTAACAATAAGCAATGTTGTAATGTGCCATTGCAAAAACATCAGTACTGTAAGCACCTGTGGTAACTAAAAATTTATTAAACAGTTTTAATGCTTGTTCATAATTTTTCAGACGATAAAAGGCTTCAGCTTTCCAGTAAATAGCTTGTGCTGCATAAAGTTTATTGTATTTAGCATTATTCAACGATTTATCAAAATTTATTATGGCATCTTCGTATTCAAGGTTTTTAAAAAGTTCTATACCGTGATGAAAACATGCACTCTGATATGCTTCTTCAATTTCAGGTGTGATGTGTTTAATATTTTCCATCGCTTCTATTGCTTCTTTATAATTTTTAGAAAACAAAAAAGCTTGACTTAAGTATCTATAAGCATCATCAATACGCGGTGAATTTGGATAGCTTTCTATAAATTTTTGAAATGATAGTACTGCTTCGTTAAAAGGACTATATGATAATTCAAAGCTAAGTTTAGCAAAATAGAATAAGGCTTCTTCTTTGATGTTTGGATCGAAATCCATTTTTGAAGCTTTTTCTAATGCCATTCTAGCATTATTTTTCAATCCGTCGTATAGGTAGCATTCTGCAAGCAAATACAATGTTTGTTGCGAAAGTGTGTCGTTTAGTAAAGTTATCTTTTCTAGAGTTTTTGCTGCTCTTTGAACTGAACCAATTTGATAATATGCATAAGCTAACTGATACAAATCGGCACGTGTTAAAGGAACAGAATTAGCATATCGTTCGAGATAGGGAATAGCTTCTTTGTACCTGCGTGTTTTATAAAACGACTCGCCAATGATACGGGCTATTTCTGGTGCACGTCGAGTATTTGCTGAGTCTAAAAAAGCAGGGGCATAAGCTATAACATCGTCGTATTTTTCTTGCAAATAGTATATTTGAGTTATGTAGTAAGGAACAATGTGAGAAAAAAGTTCATCTTTTGATAGTTTTTGAAAACCATTTAATGCTGTTTCATAATTATTCTTTGTATAAGCTATATGCGAATAAAAATACAAAGCAGGCGAGTAATAAGCATTTGGAATATCTTTTATTTCGTAAAAGTATTTTTCGGCCTTGTTGAAATCGTTATTGACAAAATAACTGTAACCAAGTTTGAAATAATATTCATGCTGTTCTTCTTTGCTTAAGTAGTACACATTAACCTGTTCGAACCATTGAATTGCGTTTTTAAATTTTTTGTCTCTATATTTAAATAATCCCATTTTATAATGGGCGTAAGGAATACGTGGATTTTCCTGATATTGATTTAAAAATTCTAATATTAGTTTTTCTGCATCTTTATTAAATAATTCTATTGCAGAAATTGCTGTATAGTATGCAGCATCGGAAACTAATAATTCGTTTGTATTATTTCCACTTTTGTATTGCTCGAAAAAATATCGGGCTATGCTGTATTTTTCTTCATCAAAATAATCAAGTGCAATCTTAAATTTTTGTTGATGATCGTTATAAATTACACTACGTTGAGCAATAGCAAGCATTACTGTAAAAATGTAAATGCAAAGAATTAAGCACGATATAAAACATTTTCTTTTCATACTAAACGTTCAAAATTAACAGGCTAAGTTAAAACTATTGAATAAAAACGAGTTAAGTTGAAAAATATTTTAATTAACAATTTGTTGTTGATTACTTCTAAAAATTATAGGTACTTATTTATTTCGTTAATAGTTATAGTTTGTTCGCTTAGAATTATTAAGCGTTCTACAATGTTATGTAACTCTCTTATGTTACCACGGTAATTATATTCTTGAAGTTTCTTAAGGGCTTCTGGTTCTATTTTTTTAACCGATATACCATATTCGTTGCATATTTTATTAATAAAATATTGGACTAATTCTGGTATATCTTCTTTTCGTTCGTTGAGAGATGGGACATTAATCACAATAACGCTTAATCTGTGATATAAATCTTCGCGAAAATTATTTTTTTCAATTTCTTCTTTTAAATTTTTATTTGTAGCTGCAATAACTCTAACATTTACATGTATATCTTTTTCGCCACCTACACGTGTTATTTTATTTTCTTGTAATGCCCTTAACACTTTTGCTTGTGCAGCAAGGCTCATATCACCAATTTCATCGAGAAAAAGTGTACCACCATTAGCTTGTTCGAATTTACCAATACGTTGTTTAATTGCAGAAGTAAATGAACCTTTTTCGTGTCCGAAAAGTTCGCTTTCTATAAGTTCTGTTGGTATAGCTGCACAATTAACTTCTACAAAAGGAAAATTAGAACGCGAGCTTTTTTCGTGTATAAGATGTGCAACAAGTTCTTTGCCTGTACCATTTTCGCCAGTAATAAGAATGCGTGCATCGGTATGAGCTACTTTGTCTATCATATCGCGTACTTGTTGAATAGCCTTTGAGTTGCCAATCATTTCGTATTTCGAATATATTTTTTTTCTTAATTTTTTTGTTTCTGAAACAAGATTACTTTTATCGAGAGCATTTCTTATAGAAACTAAAGTACGGTTTAAATCTAACGGCTTTTGTAGGAAATCGAATGCTCCTTTTTTTATTGCGTCAACTGCAGTATCTATATCGCCGTGACCAGTTATCATAATCACAGGAATTGATGAATTATTTTCCATTATTTTGGTTAGAACTTCCATTCCATCTATTTGTGGCATCTTAATATCGCATAATACTACATCTATGTTTTTATCTTTTATTATTTGCAAACCTTGAGTGCCGTTCTCTGCTAATTCTACATTATAACTTTCGTGTTCTAAAATATCTTTAAGAGTATTTCTTATGCTTTTTTCGTCGTCAATTACAAGAATTGTCGCCATTTTATTTAATAATTTATTTACAAAACTACTAAAACTTTCTCAATATAAAATAATTTAAACATACTTAATCGTATTTTTCTGTTATTTGATGTTCGTTTAATTCTGAAGGCTTATAGGATGTTTTCTTCTAAATTTTGTAGTATTTGCAACGCTTTTTCAAGCGAATTGACTTTATCAAATTGTAAATACAAACGATTGTTTTGTTCCTTTAAGCTTATTCCTTTATGATTTTGTTGTAAATACGCCAATATGTTTTTAAAAGTTGATGAATCGTAATAAGTTGATTGTTTGTTTGATATAAAGTAACAATTAAGTTTATTCATTTTTAAACTAACTTTTTCAAAACCTAACGATTGAGCAATCCATCTTAATTTAATGACTTTGAATAATCCGATTACTTCTTCTGGAATTTTACCAAATCTGTCTGATAATCTGTTTGAAAATGCTTCTAGTTCTTCTTCGTTTTCTAATTGATCTAATTCTTTGTATAATTTAATTCGTTCTGCAATATTTTCTACATAATATTCTGGAATAAATAGCTGTAAATCGCTTTCGAAAGTGCAGTCGGTTTTAAATATATTTTTGTTATTTTGATTTATATCATTAAGCTGAACTTTATTTTCTTCGTGTAATTCTTCAATTGCTTCTTGTAAAATTTTTTGATATGTATCGAATCCCATTTCTGCTATAAATCCACTTTGCTCTGCTCCTAATAAGTTACCTGCTCCTCGAATATCAAGGTCTTGCATTGATATATAAAATCCACTACCTAAATCGCTATATTCTTCAATTGCTTTCAGCCTTTTTTTTGCTTCTGTAGGTAAACTATCAAATGGTGGTGTAAGAATATAACAGTATGCTTTTCTGTTAGTTCGGCCAACTCGTCCACGTAATTGGTGTAGATCGCTCAATCCAAACATGTGTCCATTGTTTATAATTATAGTATTAGCATTTGGTATGTCTATTCCATTTTCTACAATAGTAGTAGAAACAAGTACATCGTAGTGTCCTTGCATAAAGTTGATTATTACTTGTTCCATTTCTATAGGTTTCATTTTTCCGTGTCCTACAATTACACTTGCTTCGGGACATAGATTATTTATTAAGTTTTTTATTTCGTTTATTGTGTCTATTTTGTTGTGAATGAAAAATACTTGTCCACCTCTGCTAATTTCAAAATTTATAGCTTTTTTAATAATTTCATTATTAAAAGCATGAATTTCTGTAATAATTGGTTGACGGTTGGGCGGAGGAGTTTGAATAATTGAAAGGTCGCGAGCTCCCATTAATGAAAACTGTAATGTACGTGGTATAGGTGTGGCACTTAAGGTTAAAGTATCTATATTGGTTTTTAATTTTCTAATATGTTCTTTGGCTGCTACACCAAATTTTTGCTCTTCATCTATTATTAATAAACCTAAATCTTTAAACTTTATTTTTGGATTTAATAAGCTATGTGTTCCAATAATTATATCTATTTCGCCTTTTTGTAATTTTTCAATTATTTTATTAACTTGTTTAGTTGTTTTTAATCTTGATAAAAACTCTATATTACAAGGAAACTTTTCTAAACGTTCTTTAAATGTGAGATAATGTTGTAATGCTAATATTGTTGTAGGTACTAAAACAGCCACTTGTTTATTGTCGGCAACAGCTTTAAAAGCAGCACGAATAGCTATTTCTGTTTTTCCAAAACCAACATCACCACATATTAATCTATCCATAGGTACATTTTTTTCCATGTCGGCTTTTACTGCTTTAGTAGCTTTTGCCTGGTCGGGAGTATCTTCGTAAAAGAAAGAAGCTTCGAGTTCTTCCTGTAAGTATGTATCGGGCGAAAAAGAAAATCCCTTTGTTTGCATTCTTTCGGAATATATTTTAATTAAATCGCGTGCTATATCTTTAACTTTTTGTTTGGTATTTTGTTTTAGTTTTTGCCATGCACCGGAACCTAATTTGCTAAGTTTTGGAGGAATTCCGTCGCTTCCTTTGTATTTTGATATTTTATGTAAGTTATGAACAGACATGTAAACACATGCATTATCTTTAAAAACAATTTTAATTTGTTCTTGCCATTTACCATTTATTTCAATTTTTTCGAGACCACCAAATATCCCTATACCATGATCAATATGAACAACATAATCGCCAGGTTTAAGCGAATTGAATTCTTGAAATGTAATAACTTCCGATTGTAAAAACCGATCTTTTACTTTATGTTTATAAAAGCGGTTAAATATCTGATGTTCTGTATAATATGCAACTTTTAAATCTGTATCTATAAAACCTTGTGACAAAGTAAAAGGTAGAAAATTTACGTAGTTCAATATTCCTATTTCGTTGAAAATATCAGTAAGCCTTTCTTTTTGAAGTTCATGTTCTACAAGTATTAATATTTTATAGCCTTTATCTGCTTTAAATAAAATGTCGTCTTTTATTATTTCGAAGTTTTTATTAAAAGATGGTTGTTGTTGTGTATTAAACTTAAATGTCTTATTTGTTTCTTTGTATGAAAAACCGTATTCTATCCACAATTTATTTTGTAATTGTTTTAAAATTTCATCGAAATTGAATAAAGGAACCGATGTAGTTTCATCGTTTTGCCTAATAAAGCGATCTGTTGTAAGATTTTTAATTATTTCATCGAAATACAAGGTATCGTATGTAAAAATTATATCTTCTTCTGTATAATAGTCGAAAATAGAACCTATTAAATTTTCATGAAAATTATTAATAAAATCGGGCATTATTTGAATTTTTTCTAAATACTTTATGCTTTCCTGTGTTTCGAAGTTAAATATGCGTAAAGATTTTATTTTGTCATCCTCAAACTCAATTCTAAATGGATGTTCTGAAGAATACGAAAAAACATCAATCAAAGCTCCTCGAATAGTATATTGTCCTGGTTTATAAACAAAATCAACTAATTCGAAAGAATAAGTTTGTAGTACTTCTTCTAAAAAGTTGATATCTACACTGTTATGTATTTGTAATTCAAGGAAGCAATCAGGAAATTTAGATTTATCAATAATTTTTTCACTTATTGCATCAACATAAGTTACAAGTATATGTTTCGGAGAAGTTTTTATTTCTTGTATTGCTTTATTTCTGAGTATAATCTGAGCCGAATCGTAATGATGACTTTTTAATTTTCTTTTGTAGCTCGATGGTAGATATATAATTTTATTTTCTTCAGGTAAAATTGTTATCAGGTCAGTATAAGAATACATTGCCATTTCTTTGTCGGGGAATACCAGTACAATAGAATTAGAAAGTGTTTTAAAAAGTTCTACCGTAAAAATATTGAATGACGAACCTGCTAAATTTTTAATTACAATGTGTTTATTATTATTGCTATATAGGTTGTTAATAATTTCTTGAAAAACTGCATGTTTATTGTAAAGTTGAAAAGTCATTAATGAAATTTAATATGAATTGCAAAGTTAATTTTGTAAAGCAAAAAAAACAAAAAACAGGAGCTTGATTGCTCCTGTAAGTGCCCAGGACAAGACTCGAACTTGCACACCGTAACCGGCGCCAGCCCCTCAAGCTGGTGTGTCTACCAATTCCACCACCTGGGCATAAACTATGCAAAGTTAATAGATTTTATTTAGACTTACAAGACTTAAATTGATTTTTTAAAGTAAAAATTTAGCTATGCAATTAAGTTATCCTATTTCTTTCCAAACAAAAAGAAAATACCAAATTGTAAACCTTTTGAATTGAGATAATTGTGTAAATAGTTTTCATTTTCTTTTACATTTCCAAAAGCATCGGTCATTCGAACATGATATCGTATAGAATGACGACTTCTTAAAACTTCGCTGTAAGAAACATTTATGCCAAAAAAGTTTGATATAATAAATTGTATTCCTGCACTAAAACCTAAGTATCCCATTGTATTGATGCGTGTTCGATAATTAAGCTCAATCCATTTGTTTTCTAGTTCACTATAATATAAATCAATTGATGGAATGTTAAAACCTCTTAATCCGGCATTACCTTCACCGTATAAGTTTATTAAAAAATCATTTTTAGAAACAACAATAGGTATATTCATAAGTACATTTAATCCGAAACGATTAGAAGCAAAACGTCCTCTAATTTTATATTCGTTGGTTTTTGCTTGTTCGAGAAATGCTTCTTTATTGAAATTTAAGCGGTCCATCTGAAAATTAAATCCAATACCAAAACCGTGTGATATTATGTAATTAAAATCGAAACCAAAAAAATAACCATTTTTAGCATACAAACCTGTTTCATCGGTTCTTTTTAATTCTTCAGATGGGTTGTTTGTGCCACCTGTAAATTTTAAATATCCGCATTTGTCTATAAAATTAATATCAAATTGACCAAATAATGATACGTTAGAAATAATTAAAAACGTAAAAATTTTAATAGTTTTCATATTTTAATAACTTAAATATAAATCAATAAAAACATCTTCAACAGGAGGTACTGGTCTAATGGTATAATATACTCTTGGGTAAAAGTTATTTTTAATATCAACAGATGCTAATAATATTTCGTTAATAAATGTTGGTTGTGACGAAGAACCGTTGTCTTTTAATATAACAAATTTAAATACTTCGTTATTGCTAAACTGTACATAATCGAAAAAATAACCATCAACAAAATCGTTTGGTCTGTTGTATTTATAAGGGAAGCCACTAGAGCTTTTTATTTTTGTTTTACCAACATAAGTTGTATTGTGGTACATTTCTATATATATACTACTACCGTTATAACTTTTAGGAAGCATTAAATTTATAGCATCTATAAAGACTCTTTGTGGTTGTGGACTTACAAATATTTGTTGTTGATATTCGTTAAATGTACCATTAGTGCAGGTACTTCTTAATTTAACAGTATATGTCCCTGGTGACTGGAATACGTGTGTAGGCGCATCGTCGTTATCTTGATGTCCATCGCCAAAATCCCACGCAAAAATGTTTGCTCCGCTTGAGTTATTTGTAAAAATAACTTTTGTTGGTGAATAATTATTGTTGTTGTAATGTTTATATGAAAAGTTAGATACAACAGGAACAGATGGCAGATTTAGTTCGGGCATATCTAACGTAGCAGAATCTGTACCAATTTCGTTACGTACAATTAAACGTACCTTGTAGGTTCCAGGTTGGCTGTATATATGTGTTGGGTTTTGTTCGTTTGAAGTATTACCATCTCCAAAATACCACGTGTATGTAACATTACCTAATAAATTTTGCGTTGTTTGATAATAAGTAACAGGGTAGGGAGGAATACAATTTCTTACAACTGCACGTAATTCAACAATCTTTGGTGGTGGTGGTGATTCAACATAAAAACTCCATCCCCGTATAGGATCTTTTTCGCATTGAATAAAAATTATTGCAATAGAAGATAATAAAAAAAAGAATAGTATCCTTTTGAACATAAAGTATAATTTTTATTTTTTAATTTATGCAAAAATAATACCTTTTTTTATGCTATTGATATTTTTTTAAATTTAAGTTATTAAATAATTGAATTGTACTGAAAATAGCTTCTAATTCTTGTAAAATATTTTAAATGACTATTTAGATTTGTTTTGGAATAGTGGTAATATTATTATGAATTTACTATGTAAAACAATGTTTTTTTAAATTAACTACATAAATATTTAATTATCAAGTTGTTTTAATAATGAAATAGCAAGGTTATATTAAAGTAAAATTTTATTACTTTTGCAGTTTTAAAAAATAGAGGTATGTCGAAGTTATTTAAAGAATACGAACAGTTGGATTTAGCAGCTATAAATCGTGAAATTTTAGAATGGTGGGAAACTAATAAAATATTTGAAAAAAGCATTGAAATACGCAAGCATTCGCCCGATTTTATTTTTTACGAAGGACCACCGTCGGCAAATGGCACTCCTGGTATTCATCATGTTATGGCACGAACAATTAAAGATCTATTTTGCCGCTTTAAAACTATGCAAGGTTATAAGGTTGAGCGAAAAGCTGGTTGGGATACTCACGGTTTACCTGTTGAATTGGGCGTTGAAAAATCGCTTGGTATAAAAAAAGACGATATAGGTAAAATTATATCAGTAGAAGAATACAATGCTCATTGCAAAAAAGATGTAATGAAGTACACTAACGAATGGGAAGAACTTACAAAGAATATGGGTTATTGGGTAGATATGTCTGACCCTTATGTTACATACGAAAATAAATATATTGAAACATTATGGTGGTTACTAAAACAATTATTCGATAAAGGATTATTATATAAAGGTTATACAATACAACCATATTCGCCTGCTGCTGGTACTGGTTTAAGTACACACGAGCTAAATCAACCAGGTTGTTATAGAAATGTAAAAGATACATCTTTAACTGCACAATTTAAAGTTATACGAAACGAAGTTTCAGAATTTTTGTTTTACGATACCGATGTGTTCATTTTAGCATGGACAACTACCCCATGGACTTTGCCTTCTAACACAGCATTAGCCGTAGGCGAAGATATAGAATACTCCGAAATACTTACATTTAATCCATATACCAAACAAAAAATATCTGTAATTCTTGCCACAGAAAGAATTCCATTTTACTTTAATGAACAGGGTAAAGATGCTAATTTTGAAGACTTCACAGAACAATCGAAAATTATACCTTACAAAATTATACAAACTTTTAAAGGAAAAAAATTAACTAATATTAGATACGAGCAGCTTATTCAATGGCACAAACCCAAGAATGGCGATGCTTTTAAAGTTATTGCAGGCGATTTTGTTACAACCGATGATGGAACGGGGATAGTTCATATAGCTCCGAGCTTTGGAGCTGATGACTTTAGAATGGCTAAACAGTATGGTTTGGCTTCGTTAACATTAGTTGACAAACAAGGAAAATTTATTGATGGATGCGGACATTTAAGTGGTAGATACGTAAAGCAAGAGTATGAAGACGACCCCGATAAACAAAAACAAGATTCTGTTGATATTGAAATAGCCATTATGCTTAAAAAGGCTAATAGAGCATTTAAAATAGAAAAATACGAACATAGCTATCCTCATTGCTGGCGAACAGACAAACCAATTATTTATTATCCATTAGATTCTTGGTTTATAAAAACTACAGCGTTTAAAGAGCGAATGATAGAGCTAAATAAAACTATTAATTGGCAACCACCACATACAGGAAGTGGTCGTTTTGCTCAGTGGCTCGAAAATCTTGTTGACTGGAATTTGTCTCGTTCACGTTTTTGGGGCACACCTTTACCAATATGGGCAACAGACGATTATAGCGAAATAAAATGTATAGGTTCTGTAGCTGAGCTTAAGGACGAAATAGAAAAGTCTGTTGAAAAGGGTTATATGAAAGAAAACCCTTTGAAGGAATTTAATAAATACGATTTATCTGACGAAAATTATAAATTGTTTGATTTACACAAACCATTTGTAGATGATATTATTTTAGTTTCATCTGACGGTCGTCCTATGCGTAGAGAACCCGATTTAATAGATGTATGGTTCGATTCCGGAGCTATGCCTTATGCACAAATACATTATCCTTTTGAAAATAAAGAAAATTTTTACAAGCTTTTCCCTGCCGATTTTATTGCAGAGGGTGTTGATCAAACTCGTGGATGGTTTTTTACGTTACATGCATTGGCGGTTATGTTGTTTGATTCGGTTGCTTTTAAAAATATTATTTCAAATGGTCTTGTGCTCGATAAAAATGGCAATAAAATGTCGAAACGCCTTGGCAACGCTATTGACCCATTCGAAGTTATTAGAAATTATGGTGCTGATGTTCTTCGTTGGTATATGATAACTAACTCACAACCCTGGGATAATTTAAAATTTGACATAGAAGGATTGGATGAAGTAAAACGCAAGTTTTTTGGCACACTTTATAATACTTACTCTTTCTTTGCATTATATGCAAATATAGATGGTTTTAATACTAAAGAGCCTGCTATACCAGTAAAAGAAAGAACAGAAATGGACAAATGGATAATTTCTGAGCTGCATTCTTTAATTAAAAATGTAAAAGAAAATTATGAACATTACGAGCCTACACAAGCAGGACGTTTAATTCAAGATTTTGTTATTGATCATTTAAGTAATTGGTATGTTCGTTTAAACAGAAAACGTTTTTGGGGCGGAGTAATGGATAAAGATAAATTAGCTGCTTATCAAACACTTTACGAATGTTTGTTACAGGTATCGAAACTTATGGCACCCATTGCTCCATTTTATGCTGAAAGATTGTATTTAGATTTAAATTCAAACAACAATTTAAAATTCGAATCTGTTCACCACTCCTTATTTCCAAACTATAAGGATGAGTATATAAATACAGATCTTGAAGAAAGAATGCAATTAGCTCAAAATATCACATCTTTAATTTTATCGCTTCGTCGAAAAGTAAATATTAAAGTAAGACAACCACTTAGAAAGGTTCTTATACCTTCAATAAGCGAAGAATTTGTTCAAAAAGTTAGTTCAGTAAAAGACATTATTTTAACAGAAGTAAATGTTAAAGAGATAGAATTTGTAGATATTAATTCTGAAGTAATAGTAAAAAAAGTAAAACCTAATTATAAAGTTTTAGGTTCCCGTTTAGGTAAGCATATTAAAGCCCTTGCAAGTAAATTATCCGCATTAAGCCAGCAAGAAATTCAAGATATTGAATTGAAACAACAATATTTATTTGAAAATGATAATGAAACCTTTATTATAAACTTTGATGAGCTTGAATTTCAAACGCAAGATATGCCAGGTTGGCAAGTTGCATCTAAAGGCAATATAACAGTTGCTCTTGATGTAACTATTACCGATGAGTTGAAATTTGAAGGTGTTGCACGTGAACTTATAAATAAAATACAAAACATACGAAAAGAAACAGGATTAGAAGTTACCGATAAAATAAATATTTTACTCCAAAAACACGAATTAATTGAAAAAGCTGTAGAGCTTCATAAACAATACATATCATCACAAACATTAGCTTTAGATATAAAAATTTACGATTATTTAGAACAAAATTCTTCATATTACGTAGAAATTGATAATAATTTAGAAATACAGGTTCAAGTAATAAAAGTATAAATTTAAAAACTATATATTATGGCAGAAAAAACAAGATATTCGGACGAGGAATTACAAGAATTTAAAAAAATAATTCTTGATAAACTCGATAAAGCTAAACGCGATTATGAATTATTGAAAAAAGCATTAAATAATACAGATGGTAACGATACAACAGACACGTCGCCTACTTTTAAAGCATTAGAAGAAGGAGCATCTGTATTATCGAAAGAAGAAGTAGGACGTTTAGCACAAAGGCAACTTAAATTTATTCAGCATTTGGAGGCAGCACTTGTTCGTATTGAAAACAAAACATATGGTATTTGTCGAGAAACAGGAAAACTTATACCAAAAGAACGATTACGTGCTGTTCCACATGCTACACTTAGTATAGAAGCTAAGAGGAATCAAAACAAATAAGCTTTTCAAAAGTATTAGCTGTTGATGTGATATAATTGCCTGCTATACATTGTTTTGCTATTTTTTGCTGCAGGTGTCTTGTTGTTTTTGAAATTTTTATTCTTTATAACAAAAAGCTGATGGTATGATACCTGTTTCTATTTCGTTTAAAAGTTGTTTACTGGTTGAGTATATAAGTACGCTACCTCTACTGACATAATTTTTAGCATCAGAAATAATTAACCAAGGCTTTTTTGGATGATGCCAAACAGTATAGTAATTTTTGTTATTAGATGCTAACCAATAGTTATTAGGAAATATAGTGTCGTTAACAGAAATTCGGTAAATATGATGGTAAATAAAAGTTAAAGAATCTTTATTTTGATTGATAGATAATGAACGAGCCATATAATTTAACGAAGGAAATATTATTACATTTTCAACTTGATGAGACAAGGTATTTATTTTCCATAAGGATGGGGCTTCGTGTCCAATAGGATTTCCTTGGTAACCACCATCGCATAATATCCAAATTTTATCGTTTTTATCTACAACAATAGATTGTGGTTGTTTCCCTACAATAATAGAATCAATTGTATTATGTGTAATTGTGTTTATTACATACACTTTTTGTTTAAACGACCAGCTTGTAACAAATACTTTGTTATTTACTTTAACCATTGATTCTGTGGAACTACCAATGAATATTGTTCCGTGCTTTTGAAGTTTTTCTGTGTGAATAATAGTTATATATGGACTATACAAATCACTAACGTATGCAATACTGTCGTTTATTGGCAATATATAACGTGGAGAAATAAACCCGCTTATAGTTTTTATATGTTTTGAATTTTCTGGATTTATAACATAAATTATACCTGAATTGTTAATACTTATAAAACCTTTATTGTTTATTATTTTCATATCGAATGCCACATCGCCTAATGGCACCTGATTTGCTTTAAAAAAAATATCATTATCTATTGTAGAATTTATCTCGTCATAAAAGCTTAAAGAACTATTGCCCCAAGTAAAATTTCCTTCATTTACAATAAAGAAACCTTTTTTGTTGTTTGATAATTCGTTTTTTTGCGATTCTTTAGAACAAGATATACAAACAATAAATGTTATTAGTAGTATTATATTTTTATTTTTCATCCCAAGTAAATTTATAAGATATACTAAATTTATAAAAACGTCCAGGCATAGGTCTCCATATAATATTTTGATAAGAAGTATTTAGAATATTCTCAACACCTATACTGTAAGTTAATAACTTGAATTGATATTGCACATTTGCATTCCACAATAAAATAGGTTCGAGAGTAAAATATTTATCATAACTTAAAGGATAACGTTGCGAGTACCAACTTATATCATTATTTATTTTAAATGATTTGTATGAATATTGTAAAAATAAAGATATAGTATGCATTGGAATGTATGGTATATGAGTTATTAAATAAATTTCGTCGTAACCTTTGGCTAAATTTAGTGTGTAAGAAAAAATCTGATAGAAGAAATTATTCCCTCTTGTAATATTATTTGTTGTTGAAAAATCTATACCATAAATATTAATTTTTCTGATATTTTTTGCTTCCCAATATCCAAACGAAGTTGGTTGCCAAAATATCCAGTCTTTATAAACAGAATGATGTGGACTAATTTTAATATCGAGGTTATTTGTAGGTTTATATTTGCAAATAATATTATTTTGTAATGCTTTTTCAGGTCTAAGCAATTGATTACCACCAGGTATAAAATATAATTCGTTTAAATAAGGTATTCGTATATTGTAGCCTGCAGAATGTGTTAATTCAAATTTTTCGCTCGCAAAATATTTATGGATAATAGAGGGTAAAATGTTAATTTTGTTTTGGTAATTCAGAATCGATAATTGAATTATTTGATTTATGTTTTTCCAATTTTTTTCTAAAATTTTTGATAATTCGATGCGATGCTGTTGCTTGTTAAACTCTATTGAATGTAATTTATCTTTATAAAAGCCTTTTAGTTGTTGATATTTAGTAGACCAATACAATGTTGTTTTAGAATTTATTTTTTTCTTATAATTTATTGAAAAATACATTGTTGGTTCGTGAGTTATTGATGAAATAAGCGTAATTGGCAAATTATTTAGATAACGGCTAAGATTATAGTTCATTTTTGCAAAACGAAAACCGTAAATTATTGAAAATGAATTTTTATAATTAAAATGTAAAACCGATTGTATAGTTTGTTGGGCATTCCATTCTTCGTGTTTAACTTGATACAAGCTTGTCATAAGTGGAGGAATTTCGTAAAAAGACTTCTGAAACTGATTTGATATGTTAAATGTTATATCTTTTTTTCTGAAATACAGTTCATTATTGTAAGTAAATTGCTTTGATTCTGAATGATTTTTTGTTTTTAACTTGGGTAATACGGCGTTGTTGAAATAAATAAATTCATTGTTGTTGTGCTGTATCATTAAAGAGTTTTTAACTTTTATTGCTTTTAGATTTAACAAGTTACTTAAATATATACACTTATTTTTAAGACTTTCGTATTGAAGATTTACATTGACATTTGTTTTGTCTGTTTGACTTAAACTTGTATTTAGATAAACTATTCCCCCAAAAGCCCCAGAAATATATGCTTGACCAAAAGTATTGTAACCTATAAATAGTTGATTGTCGGTTTGGTAAATAACGGTTGATAAATTTACTTGACCATTGAGTGGAGAAAATATTGGCATACCATTCCACAGTATAATATTATGATGCGACTGTGTGCCTCTTATACTAATGGTTTGAAGATTGTTGTATCCGTATTTTCTAATGCTTATACCTGCTTCGTTTTGTAATAATTCTGCAATATCTTTAACCAGAATATTTTGAAGTTTTAAACTATCTAGTTTAATTAAATTAAAATAGTTGTATTTATCACTTATGGTAATTTCTTTTAAATAAATAGTATCTTGTGTAAATGCTTTTTTAGCTGCTAATACAATTAATATAAAAAAAATTTTTTTCAATTTTTAACAAATTTTTTATTGTAAACTTGTTTTTCAGAAATAACAAATATTGTATAAATTCCAGCAGGTAATTGCTGAATATTAATTCTTTCTTCAAATATTCCTCTAATTACTGTTACACCAGTAAAATTAACAATATAGAATTCAACAATATTTTTCTCTGAACTAATGTATAAATAATCGGTAGCAGGATTGGGATAAATGGTAATATTTTGTGAATTGTGTTTGTTTACGCCATCAGTACAATAGTTGATAACACCAACAGCATCTAAATCGAATCCACCAGTATGAAAAGGGGTAGGAAAGGGGTCGTTTATTATGTTTCCTTGCGAATCGTAACTGATATATGGAGGTTCAATGTTGCCAATTACATCAATTATTTTAATGTATTTTATATTTTGCTTATCTAAGTATGGATTGTCTGGTATATCCGAAATATCAAAAGGTGTTCCGTACATAACAATGTATTTTCCTGCCAAATTGTGAATATGTTCAGCTTGAATTGTTCCGAATGTTTCAATTTGTTGGTCAACTGGTGTTAATGAAACAGATGGGAAGCGAAACCAGTGCACACTGTCGTTGCTTATTTCAACAAAAGCAAGTTCTAAAAACTGACCGTTGAAAGAATTTTCGAAAATAACAAAGTCGAATCCATTTTTATCACATATATTAACTGGAAATTTTAGTACAGCTATACCGCTATCTCCAAGACTTATAACTTGATTATCGGCTTTACCAATAGCATCAGATTCATTACCGTATGTTACTGTGCCTAAACTTTTATTACAGATGTTTATATAACCACGTTGAACGTAACATTTGCTTGCCCAAAAATTTATAATGCTACTATCGGCGTGTATAGCTGTACTTCCTGGTTGCCCAGCAGGTGGTGGGTACTGTCCATAAAGTTTTGTTATAAATAATAAGGCAATTATGTAAACTAAAAAACGCACTTAACATTATTTTTTAATAAAATTTTGATATTCAATGCTATCTTGTGTTTTAATTTCTATTACGTAAACACCTGATGGTAACGATTCTATATTCAAGTGGCTTGTGTTAGTAGCCGAAAAAATAACTTTACCATAAATATCATAAATATTTGTTGAGATGACTGGCTTAGAAAAATACAAAATATTTGAAACAGGATTTGGGAAAATGTTTACTTTATTCTTAGATGTGTAAACTGTTTGTTTATTAAGTTCAATATTATATTTAATGTTATCTAAGCAAAAATAGGCAGGTGTATTCATACCATACAGACCTGTATCGCTTGAACTTAGAACAAAGCCTATTTTATTTACTTTTCCTAATACAGATAAATCTACAGTTGTCCAATCTTTAACTATATAATCTAGTTGATTATCTTGAAAACGATAATCGGCTAAATAAAATTCAACTGAGTTTGTAACAGAATCGTTTAAATAGCCAAAAATAGTCAATTTAAACCAGTCTGGGTCGTCTCCGTTGGTACCACCAAATTTTTTACTGTAAGAATCGCCATTTAGCATTGTTAAGGCAGCATATGTTGTATTTGTAACATCAATACTGATAATATCTATTATTGAATAAAATGTTACATAATTTGGTATCACTTCGTTTGTCATCCAATCAATACCATTGTATGATATAGCAAAAATGTTTGAATTTGCAGTTTGATATCCGGCATAAGTGCTATATTGATTACTAAAACTTTGTGTTAATGTGTCTATCATATTGGAGTATGCGAAGCCCGTCCACGAAGTTATTCCTCCTCCCCAGTCGTAATATTGGTTTGGAAAATATGCAATTTGGTTTGATGTAAAACCGTTACTGTAATCACTACCATTCCAGAACGAATCTGGTGGTAATGTTAAAGTTTCAAAATCAACTACAGAAAATTGTGCTTTAACTAATGCACTTACAAGTAAAGCTACAACAAAAAAATACATTTTTCTCATATACATAAAGTTTTAAAGTTAGCCTATACACGCTACTTCAAAACTTCGAGAAAAAAGATGGAAAGAATTTTTTTATTCCTTCTCAGCTTTTTAACCCGAAAGCCTTGAATTTTTTTGTATTGAGCAGGTCTTCTGGCTCGTCTCGTTTGCAGTGCCTTCCCATTCAAAAGAACAGTGGCGTGGGTACTGCAAACACAAATAGAGACTAACAGCTGCGGGTACAGCTCCGGATTTTCACCGGATTCCCTTTCATTCCTCCTGATATAGGAAGAATTACCCAATACAACACAGCAAAAATATATTGAAAAAAAATAATATCAAAATAAAATTAAATTATTTTGATAAACTACATGAATTTAATGTAATAATCTGAATAATAGAAGTTTATATCATATAGAAATCTATTACAATCAAAAACTGATTTTAAACATACAATATTTAATACATTATCTATACCTTTGCAATTAAATTAAGACACTTAACTATTATGGAAGAAAAATTATTTACCGAATTCCCACCAGTAACAAAACAGCAATGGGAAGAAGTAATCATAAAAGAATTAAAAGGTGCCGATTATGAAAAAAAGCTGATGTGGAAATCGCCCGAAGGAATTGTCATTAAACCATATTATACAAAAGAAGATTTAGAAGAGATACCTTATTTTGGTAATACTGAAAACATTATTACACTTTTAAGGACTTCAAAAAATGACAATAACTGGATAATTTTCGAAGAAATTTATGTTTCCGATATAGAAAAAGCTAACTTACAAGCAATTGATGCAATAAAAAGAGGTGCCGAAGGAATTGAATTTATAATTCAAGATAAAATTCATTACGATCTTACAAATATTTTTCCTAATCTTGATTATTTTTCAAAATTATTGCAAAACATATCGCTCGAAACAACTCCAATAAGATTTATAAGTTGCTGTAATTCAGGAATGATAATATCGTATGTTGAAGAATTACTTAAACTAAAAAATATACAAAAAAATAAAATTAACATATCAGTTGATTATGATCCTATTAGTCATTTAACTTTAAATGGAAATTTTTTTACCAGTGAAGAAAATACTTTTGCACAAACAACTTCTTTAATAAAATATGCTAACGATACGATAAATGGTAAAGGTAAATACCTTGCAATTCATGGTCATATATTTCAGGATGCAGGTGCTACGGTATTACAGGAATTAGCTTTTAGTTTGGCTATAGCTACTGAGTATTTAACACATTTAAGCGATTTAGGATTAAAAGTAGAAGATATTGCCGAACGTATTAGCTTAAATATGGGTGTTGCTTCAAATTATTTTATGGAAATAGCCAAATTCCGTGCATTACGTTATTTGTGGTCTAAACTCCTTGAAGCATATAATCCTTCAATTAAAAATATTCCTGTTTATGTTCATGCAGTTACTACAACGTGGAACAAAACAGCTTATGATCCTTATGTTAATTTGCTACGATTAACAACAGAGGCTATGTCAGCAATACTTGGTGGTGTTGATTCTTTAACAGTTCGCCCCTTTGATGTAGTGTATAAATCGCCAGATGCTTTTTCTCAGCGTCTTTCAAGAAACATACAACTTTTGTTAAAAGAAGAAGTTCGTCTCGATAAAGTTCTTGATGTTGCAGGTGGTTCTTACTATATAGAATCACTCACATATTCACTTATAACAGAAGCATGGAAGATGTTTTTACAAATTCAGGAAATGGGTGGTTATATAAGAGCTTTTAAAGATGGTAAAATTCAAGAGTTGCTAAAGGAAACTCAGCAAAAAAGAAATATGAGTATAGCTATGCGTCAGGAGATTCTTTTAGGTACAAATCAATATCCTAATACAAAAGAAAAAATTTATTCTCAAATAAATACTTGTATATTAAAACCAATACCTCCATCTGGAAAACCTTTATACGAACCTATAACAATGTATAGAGGAGCACAAGCATTCGAAGATTTAAGACTCGAAACAGAGCAATTACAAAAACAACCAAAGGTATTTTTACTCACATACGGTAATTTAGCTATGAGAAAAGCTCGCGCTAATTTTAGTATAAACTTTTTTGGTTGTGCAGGTTACGAAGTTATAGATAATCCTGGCTTCTCTACAGTTGAAGAAGGCATTCAAAATGCGTTAAATTCTGATGCAGAAATTGTTGTAATTTGTTCGTCAGATGAAGAATATCCTGAAATAGTTCCAACAATTCTTTCAAAATTAAATGATAAAAAAATTGTCGTTTTAGCAGGTTATCCAAAAGAATATGTCGAAAATTTCAAAAATTTAGGCTTAAAACATTTTATTCATATAAAATCAAACGTATTAGAAACATTAAAAAGTTTTAATTCTATTTTAAAAGAGCAAGTTCGTTGTTAAATTAATTCTTTGATTATGAAACCAGATTTTTCAAAAATAAATATAGAAGATTATAACTTTAAAAACGAAATTAGCATTCAAGATGTTTTTAAGACTTCCGAAGATATTACAATAAAAAATATTTATCAAAAATTAGATATAGAAAAATTAGAGCATTTAGACTACGTAGCAGGTATTCCACCATATTTAAGGGGTCCTTATGCTACAATGTATGTTATGAAACCATGGACAATACGTCAGTATGCAGGATTTTCTACAGCAGAGGAATCTAATGCTTTTTATCGTAGAAATCTTGCAGCCGGACAAATGGGTTTGTCAGTTGCATTCGATTTAGCAACACACAGAGGATACGATAGCGACCACGAACGCGTTGTTGGCGACGTTGGGAAAGCAGGTGTTGCAATAGATTCTGTTCTCGATATGAAAATATTATTCGACCAGATACCACTAAATAAAATGTCTGTTTCGATGACAATGAACGGTGCAGTTATTCCTATTATGGCTTTTTACATTGTAACTGCATTAGAACAAGGAGCTAAACTCGAAGAATTAAGCGGTACAATTCAAAACGACATATTAAAAGAATTTATGGTTCGTAATACATACATCTATCCGCCGGAACCTTCGATGCGTATTATTGCCGATATTTTCAAGTTTACTTCACAATATATGCCCAAATTTAATAGCATAAGTATTTCGGGCTATCATATGCAAGAGGCGGGAGCAACAGCCGATATAGAGTTAGCATACACACTGGCTGATGGGTTGGAATACTTGCGTACCGGCATAAACGCAGGCTTAAATATAGACGATTTTGCACCACGTCTATCGTTTTTCTGGGCAGTTGGAATGAATCATTTTGTAGAAATTGCCAAGATGAGAGCAGCACGTTTGTTATGGGCTAAAATTGTTAAGCAATTTAATCCACAAAATCCTAAATCGCTTGCACTTCGTACACATTGTCAAACATCGGGATGGAGTTTAACAGAACAAGATCCATTTAATAATGTTGCACGTACATGTATTGAAGCACTTGCTGCAGCATTAGGCCATACTCAATCGTTGCATACCAATGCACTGGACGAAGCAATTGCACTACCAACAGATTTCTCTGCAAGAATTGCACGTAATACACAAATATATTTGCAAGAAGAAACACATATTTGTAGAACAGTTGATCCGTGGGGAGGCTCATATTATGTTGAATACTTAACTGATAAATTGACAAAAAAAGCTTGGCAATTGATTCAAGAAATAGAAGAATTAGGAGGAATGGCAAAAGCAATTGAAACAGGAATACCAAAAATGAGAATAGAAGAAGCAGCTGCTCGCAAACAAGCACTTATAGATACAGGTAAAGAAACAATAGTTGGAGTAAATAAATATAAGTTAGATAAAGAAGAACCTATAGAAATTTTAGAAGTAGATAATACAGCCGTCAGAGAAGCGCAAATTAAAAGATTGAACGAATTAAAGGCAAACCGCGATAATAATGCTGTAAAAGAATCATTAGACGCAATAACCGAAGCTTGTGCTAATAATACAGGAAACTTGCTTGAATTAGCTATTGATGCAGCCAAAAAGCGAGCAACTCTTGGAGAAATTTCTTATGCTATGGAAAAAGTATTTGGACGATATAAAGCAAACATACGTATGATTTCAGGTATATATAGCTCCGAGTCTAAAGATAATGAACAATTTAAAGAAGCGAAGCGATTAGCCGATTTGTTTTCAGAAAATACCGGTCGTCGCCCACGAATAATGATAGCAAAAATGGGGCAAGATGGACATGATAGAGGAGCAAAAGTTGTTGCTACTGCCTATGCCGACATGGGTTTCGATGTTGATGTAGGTCCATTATTCCAAACACCTGCAGAAGCAGCTAAGCAAGCTGTAGAAAATGATGTTCACATTTTAGGAGTATCGAGCTTAGCAGCTGGCCATAAAACTCTAGTTCCACAGGTAATGGATGAATTAAGAAAATTGGGCAGAGAAGATATACTTATTATTGTTGGAGGTGTAATCCCACCCCAAGATTATGATTATTTATATAAATTAGGTGTTGTAGGAATTTTTGGACCAGGAACACCTATAGCAGATGCAGCTATTAAAATGTTAAACATATTATTAGAACAATATTCATAAAAATATTTGTTTTAAAATGCAACATATTTTCAATATAATTCATCTATATTAAAATTATTTTTTCAATTCGTTTAAAATAAGTAATTTCGACACATAAATTTGTTAATAAATGGAAAGAACAGATTTTAACGAGAAAGAAAACATGAAACAACAAGAAAACTTAGACGAAAATACAAATGTAATGTCTGAAACAGAACCGGTTTTTCAGCATCAAATAGAAGAAGAAGTTATTGCAGAAACAAGCGACGATGATATTAGCGATGTAATAATGCAATATCCTGTAATTGATTATGCTTCTCTTTCGCGGGAGGAACTTATAGAAAAGTTCAAGTTATTATTGGAACAATCGAATATTGCTCAACATAAAAATGAATTTGAACAAATTAAAGTTCATTTTTACCGGAAATTAAAGCAAGAAAACGATCAAAAAAAGAAAAAGTTCCTAGAAGAAGGCATACTAGAAAGCGAAATAAAAGATGAACCCGATAATCTTGAACCAATTTTTAAAGAATTATACGACGCCTATAAAGAAAAACGAAACGAAATAATTGCTCAAATTGAAAAACAAAAACAAGAAAATTATAAGAAGAAATTAGAAATTATTGATAAAATAAATGAACTTACTTTAAAACCCGAATCACTAAAAACTACAATGGACGAATTTCGCGATTTAAACGAAGAATGGCGAAAAACAGGAGTTGTTCCACAAAATCTTGTAAAAGATTTATATAATAAGTATAATCTTGCCCGAGATAATTTTTATAACTGGTTAAAATTAAACAAAGAGGCCCGCGATTACGACTTAAAAAGAAATCTAGAAGCAAAAATAGAATTATGCGAAAAAGCCGAACAACTTATCTTAGAACAAGATGTTGTTAAAGCATTAGGTCAATTACAATTATTACACGAACGTTGGAGAGAAATAGGCCCAGTATATCCCGACAAAAAAGAAGAAATATGGGAACGCTTTAAGGAAGCAACACATAAAATTCATAAAAATCATCAAGAATTTTTCATACGTAAAAAGGAAGAAGAAGAAAATAATTTAAAAGCTAAAACAATTCTTTGCGAAATAGCTGAAGAAATAAGCGGAAAGTTTTATAATCGCTATAAAGACTGGGAAGAAGCAACAAAACAAATAATAGATCTTCAACAAAGATGGAAAACTATAGGAGCAGTTCCACGCTCGGAAAATGCAAAAATTTATAAACGTTTTAGAACTGCTTTAGATCAGTTTTTTGCTGCTAAAAAAGAATATTACGAACAAAAATCAGAAGAAGAAAACCGTAATCTTCAACTAAAAACCGATTTATGTATAAAAGCAGAAGCACTTAAAGATAGCACCGACTGGAAACGAACAACAATAGAACTCATTAATTTGCAAAAAGAATGGAAAAAAATAGGACCTGTTCCTAAAAAAGATTCTGATATAATTTGGAAACGTTTTAGAGCCGCTTGCAACGAATTTTTCGACAGAAAAACTAAACACTTTAATTCAATTGAAGCACTATTAGACGAAAATTTATCGAAAAAGGAAGAAATTTTAAATCAACTAGAAAACTTTGAATTTACCGATAATCCAGAAACCGATTTGAATAACATTAAACAACTTCAAAAACAATGGTTCGAAATAGGACCTGTTGCTGATCAATATCAAGAAGAAACTCAAAGAAAATATAAACAAATTATTCAAAAACTTTATGGTAATTTGAAAGTTGATGATAAAAAGAAAAGTATTCTTAGTTTTAAACTAAAAATAGATAGCATTATTGGAACACCAAATTATCAGGAGAAATTAAAACAAGAAAGAAATTTACTTGCCAAACAATTGTATAAAGTAAATAACGATTTAAAAGTTCTTGAAAATAATATAGGATTCTTTTCTAAATCGAAAAATGCTGAAAACTTAGTTAAAGAATTTGCAAAAAAAATTGAGGATGGCAAAAAACAAGCAGAAGTAATTAAAGAACAAATACAGTACATTGATAATTTAATAAAACAAAAATGATGCGATTAAGAATACTTTTTTATGTATTTATTATATTTTCAACAACTTTATATAGCCAGTCAACTATAAGAGGTTTTGTTTACGATAAAGCTACAGGCGAACCGGTAATGTTTGCAAATGTTATTATTAAAGGTACTAAAATAGGAACTTCTACTGATGTAAATGGTTTTTTTAGTTTTACGAAATTGCAACCTGGTACATATACAATTCGTGTGCAATTTATTGGTTACGATACAGCTTCTATAACTGTAACTGTAAAAGATAAAGAAATAATTACCAAAAAAATTTACTTGCAAGAATCATCTGTAATGTTACAACAAATAGATGTATCGGCAGAACGAACTGATAAAATAGAACAAGTTAGAATTTCTGTTAATAAAATTACCCCCAAGCAAATAGAAAGAATTCCAAGCGTTGGTAGCGAACCCGACTTCGCTCAATATGTTCAAGTGCTTCCAGGTGTAATATTTACAGGCGACCAAGGTGGACAATTATATATACGTGGCGGTGCACCAATTCAAAATAAAGTTTTACTAGATGGTATGGTTGTGTATAATCCTTTTCATTCAATTGGTTTCTTTTCTGTATTCGATTCCGATATAATCCGCTCTGCTGATGTTTTTACTGGTGGTTTTAATGCCGAATATGGTGGTAGAATTTCTTCAGTAATGGATATAATTACTAAAGATGGCAATAAAAACAGACAATCGGGAAAAATTTCTGCAAGTACATTTGGTTCAAAATTACTGCTCGAAGGTCCTATATTTAAAAGTGAAGACCAAAGTAAAACTTCTATGTCTTATGTTTTTTCGGCAAAAACATCGTATATCAGAGAATCGTCAAAAGTTTTATATTCTTACGTTGATTCGGTTGGTATCCCTTTTTCGTTCAACGATTTTTATGGTAAACTATCTTTAAATACAGAAAATGGGAGTAAAATCAATTTTTTTGGATTTCGTTTTACCGACAATGTAAAATATAAAGCACTTTCAAGATTTAATTGGAACTCTGGTGGAATAGGTTCTAACATAATACTTGTTCCATCGGGATCGCCTTTTTTGTTTAAAGTCAATTTTAGCTACTCCAAATACGAAATTACACTTAAAGAATCTGACGGATTACCCAGAAATAGCGAAATAAATGGTTTCAACCTTGGTTTATCATTTAATTATTTTATCGGTAAAGACGAATTAAATTATGGAATAGAAACATACGGATTTAAAACCGACTTTAATTATTATAATGCTGTTGGACGGTTGATAGATCAAATTCAAAATACCACAGAATTAGGTGCATTTGTAAAATATAAAATAGCAAGAAATAAATATGTTTTAGAACCTGGTTTTAGGCTTCAGTATTATGCATCTTTGCCACAAATATCGCCAGAACCGCGTTTAGGTTTTAAATATATTATAAATGATAAGTTACGTTACAAGCTCGCAACAGGTTTGTATTCACAAAATTTTATAAGTGCAAATAGCGATCGCGACGTTGTAAACTTATTTTACGGATTTTTAAGTAGTCCAGAAAAAGGCGATTTACCCGAAAAATTCGACGGCAAACTTGTAAAACAATCGCTACAAAGAGCAGCACATATTGTTTCAGGTATTGAATACGATATTAACAATAATTTTGATGTTAATATAGAAGGATATTTTAAAAGAAATATTCAACTTTTAAATGTAAACAGAAATAAAATATTCGACGATACCGGCGACAACTGGCAAGTACCAGATTTATTAAAAAAAGATTTTATTGTAGAAAATGGAGATGCTTATGGTGCAGATATAACAATAAAATACGAATATAAAAGAAATTACTTATGGCTGACTTATTCATTAGGTTTTGTTGACAGATACGATGGATTTATTACTTATGCACCAATATACGATAGGCGCCATAATATTAACATTTTGGCTACAAGAACACTCGGAAAAAACTTGGATTGGGAAATTAGTGCAAGATGGAATTTTGGTAGTGGTTTCCCATATAGTAAAACTGCAGGATACTACGAGCAACTACAAATAAATGACATTAACAACGATTTAGCTTCTGCAAATGCACTACTTGGTATATTATACGGCGAACTTAATGCTGCACGATTGCCATCATACCATCGTTTAGATGTTACTCTGAAAAAAACTGTTGAATTTTCAAAAAATTCTACACTTGAAATTAACTTTGCTTGTACAAACCTCTATAATCGTGCAAATATTTTTTATTACGACAGAATACGTAGCAAACGTGTCAATCAATTACCAATTATACCAAGCATTGGACTTAGTTTAACTTTTTAAAATATGTCTAATACTCGATACATATTTATAACTGGAGGAGTTACATCGTCGCTGGGGAAAGGAATTATTTCCGCTTCACTTGCTAAATTATTGCAATTAAGAGGTTATCACGTTACTATTCAAAAGTTAGATCCTTATCTTAATGTTGACCCCGGAACTTTAAATCCTTATGAACATGGCGAATGTTATGTTACAAACGATGGAGCAGAAACAGATCTTGATTTAGGACACTACGAAAGATTCTTAAATCAACCAACATCACAAGCCAATAATATAACAACAGGTCGTATTTATTTAAACGTAATTACAAAAGAACGTAGAGGCGACTTTTTAGGAAAAACTGTACAAGTAATACCACACATAACCGACGAAATAAAAAGAAGTATTAAATTACTAGGAACAAAACATAAATACGATATTGTAATTACCGAAATAGGTGGAACTGTTGGCGATATAGAATCGTTGCCATATATAGAAGCTGTACGCCAGTTGCGATGGGAAATGCCTCAACGCACGGCTGTTATTCATCTTACATTAGTGCCATTTTTATCAGCAACAGGCGAACTAAAAACAAAGCCAACTCAACATAGTGTAAAAATGCTTTTAGAAAACGGCGTGCAGCCAGATGTACTTGTTTTACGAACAGAAAAACCTTTAAGTAATGAGATAAGACGTAAAGTTGCTTTGTTCTGTAATGTTGAAATGGATGCCGTAATTGAGTCGAAGGATGTGAAAACCATATACGAAGTACCTTTACTTATGCACTCTGAAAAGCTCGACGAAATAATTCTTAAAAAGCTTGGTTTACCTCCTCTTGAAGAACCAAATCTCACTAAATGGCACGATTTCGTTGATAAAGTTAAAAATCCAAAATATGTTGTTGATATTGCATTAGTTGGTAAATATGTTGAACTTGCCGATGCCTATAAATCAATTATAGAGGCTTTAATTCATGCTGGAGCAGTTCATAATTTAAAAGCTAAATTACATCTTATACACAGTGAACAGATTAATGCTAACAATGTTGTTCAAATTTTACAAGGAATGAAAGGAATTATTGTCGCACCAGGATTTGGGCATCGTGGTATAGAAGGTAAAACTATTGCTGTACAATATGCTCGCGAAAACAATATTCCTTTTTTTGGTATATGCCTTGGAATGCAGGTAGCTGTTATTGAATTTGCAAGAAATGTTCTTAATCTTAAAGATGCTCACTCTACAGAAATGAGTCGTAATACACCTCATCCGGTAATTGATCTTATGGAAGAGCAAAAAGAAATAACAGAAAAGGGTGGTACTATGAGACTTGGCTGTTACACTTGCGAATTAGTTAAAGACACTAAAGCATATAAAATATATCAACGAGATTCAATACAAGAACGTCACCGACATCGCTATGAGTTCAACAATAAATATTTAAAATTATTTGAAGAATCAGGAATGATTGTTTCAGGTATAAATCCTGAGATGAATTTAGTTGAAATTGTTGAAATTAAAGACCACAAATGGTTTATAGGTGTTCAATTTCATCCCGAATATCGTAGCACTGTTGATAGCCCGCATCCTTTGTTTGTTGATTTTTTAAAAGCTACAATGGAATAGATTTTTTCACTTCTAAAAGCTCAACTTCAAAAACAACAGATGTATATGGTGGAATAATACCTGACGAAGAGCCAGTTTTTCCAAAAGCAAGTTTCGACGGTATAATAAAAATACTTTTCTCTTTTTCGCACATAGTTAAAATAGCTTTTTCTAATCCTTTTATAACTTGCCATTCAGTTCCTATGACAAAACTAAATGCTTCATTCCTTTTGCGAGTGCTATCGAAAATTTTACCATTTAAAAAATAACCTTCGAAGTGTAATACAACTGTATCACCATATTGAACATATTTATTATTTCCTTGAAAAACAAGTATTTTGTATATTGAAGTATCGTATGGTGAGTAAGAAATATTTAACTTTTGAAGATATTTTTTTAAAATAGCTTTTTCGTATTCGCCAAAATCTTCTATCCACGCTAAAAATTCTTTTTTTTCTTTTTCGAACTCTTCAGCACTTTTTACTGATATAACGCTTATATTTATTTTAATATAACTATTTTTAGGAAAAAAATGGGGCAGGGAACTCTCTAAAGTTTTTTCGAAAAAAGGATCGGCTGCAATTAGAAAAGAAGCACTATCGCCTTCGTTTAGCATTAAAAAACATTCTTCAATCGAACCTTTATATGAAGGTTTATCAATTTTTATTTTTCGAACTGCTTCAAAAAAAACAGAATCGTCAGGAGTTGAATATGAAATATGAAAAGTAACCACTGAACCAATTTTTACGCGATTTTTTGAGTCGTTAAATTTTAACAATTTAAAATATATGCCGTTTTCTTTTAACGTGTATCCATCATAATCGTTGCTTTTACAACCAAGAAAAGATATAGCAAATAAAACAATTGAGTATAAAAGGAATAATAAACTTTTAAATATTTTGAACATTATTTAATTAGTTGGTTTTTCCAGTGTTCGAGCTGAGCAGAAAGAATTTTCTGTATATATTTTCCGATAACATCAAATTCAAGATTTACAACAGTTCCTACTTTTATTTCATGAAAGTTGGTTACCTGATAAGTATATGGGATAATTGCAACCGAAAACTTACCATGTTGTGAATTAACTACAGTTAAGCTAACTCCATTTACACTAATTGAACCTTTTTCGACAGTAATGTTTCCTTTTGAAGGATCGTATTCGAAAGTATAATACCAACTACCATCTGCTTCAACAACTTCTGTGCAAACAGCAGTTTGATCAACATGTCCTTGAACTAAATGCCCATCGAGCAATTTGTCTAAAGTCATACTTCGTTCAAGGTTAACTTTATCGCCAATTTTCAGTAAACCTAAGTTGCTTTTTTCTAGAGTTTCTTTTATAGCTGTAACTGTATAGGTTTCATCATCTTTTTTCACTACTGTTAAACATACTCCATTGTGAGAAATACTTTGATCTATTTTTAAATCTTTTACAAAACTACATTTCATGGTAATATGCAAATTACCACCTTCTTTTTCAAGTTTAACAACAGGCGCAGCTTCTTCTACTATTCCAGAAAACATAATTGTATTTTTTTCAAAGGTATTTATAAAACAATTATTTTACAATGAAAATAATCATTGTTTCTTGATAAAATAATATTTAGTAGGTAGTTATTATGAAGAAATTAAACGAATTTCTATTTTCATGTCGTCTTCAATAATTTCCGCCCAAAATTCTTTTTCCTTTAATTTTAAAATCTTCCAAGTTGATGCGCAGTTATCATCATCTATGAAAATTACAGAAGTTTTACCGGTATTAAAATACCACGTACCAGATTCGGAATACTTATCATCATAATAACTATCATCATAACTAAGAGTATATGTATTGTTTTTAGAAATGTTCATAACAAAATTTTTAAATTCATCGAGGAAATCTTTGGTTTTATCAACACCGTTTTCAAAGTATTGTTTTACTTTCCATGTATTGGCCAATCTTTCTTCTTTGCTTCTTAAGCTAAACATTGGTCCTTCTTCGTATTTTTTACAAGCAAAAATAAAAATTGATAATAAAGCAACTAATATTGTTTTTTTCATAATTTTAAAGTTTACACAAATATATATTAAATTTTTCAATTAGCAAATTTGTATAAAAAATGTTTCTGTTTGATGTGTAAAATTAAATCTAAACAAGTTGTAATATGGCTATTTGATTTTTGTATTCCAATTAGTGCTTGCAATCAAATAAAACAAAGACAATTATCAGCCAATGAGAAAGAAAATAATTTCTTTAATTGTTTAGTTAATCAACAACTGTTTATAAATAGTACCGCGTCTAATTCTTTGTTCTATTGGTACACCATGTAATATAAATGCTTGTGAAATTTGAATGTCTATTTTTTCAACTAATCCGATGTTTTTAGCATAGCGTTCTGTTTGATAGTATTTATCTACTAACGATTCTTTATTTTGTTGAACAACCAAACAAGTAGAATTGTATGAATTCCATTGAATATCAGTGTTTTCGATTTGATATATTTGTTTCTCAAGCGTATTGTATGCATTTCCATCCCATTTAGCATTTTTCTTGACAGGAAAAATTAGTTTAACGTAACGAATATTTTCTTCAACTTTATGTGCTTGATTGTTTAAGTATTGTGCCATCCATACGTCTTTTATTTCCCAAGCCGATGAAGTTTCTTTTCTTTGATAACGCTCTATTCTAAAAATTATATTACCAGTTTCATCTAAGTAGCTACTTTCAATCCTTTCTTTTAAGTAGTATCGTTGTGTATCATAAATATCAATAGGTTGGTCAATACGAATTTTTTCAACACTATAAATAAATTCTTGACCAACATTTAATGGAAAATACGATAAATCAAGTTTATTTGGAGTAATATTTTCTTTTTTAGAACAAGAAACCATTATTGTAAAGAAAATTAACAGTATAATTTTTTGTATCATACCAATTCGTATTTAATAGGAATATTATCTAAATTTTTGTATCTTAGATAAACTTGAATAAGTGTTAAAACATCTTTTTGGCAATATTTTGCAATTTTTTCTAAATCATTTTCTTCATAATAAACACGAAAAATATCTTTACCAGAAATTTCATCTTTGGGCGAAGGAATGTTAAAAATAGTTGCTAATAAATCTAAAGAAGTAAAGTTTTTGTAGTCGCCAAAACGCCACATATCCATTGTGTCAATATGTTTTATTTCCCAAGGTTTAATTCCTGAAGTATTAAGAATAGTTGGCAAAGCAATACGGTTAATAATAGCTCTTCTTGCAATATAAGGAAAATCGAATTCTTTGCCATTATGAGCACATAAAAATAGATTATCTTGATTAAATTTACTAATTAGATTAAAAAAATCATTTAGTATAACTTTTTCATCGTGTCCATAAAACGATTTGATACGTATGTAGATATGATCATTTTTATTTATAGCACGTCCTAAACTTATGCAAACAATTTTTCCAAATTCAGCATATATTCCTGCTCTTTCGTATAATTCTTTTGCAGGCTTTTCTTTGTTTATATGTTCAGACTTCTGAATCCAAAAAGGTTTTATTGTTTCTGGAACGTCATCAAAACTTGGATATAGGGGAACTGTTTCAATATCTAAAAATAAAATGTTTTCCAATAAAATCTGATTATTTTGATTATTCATATATGTTACTGTTAAGTTTTCTTTCAACAACATGAGTTAAAATTTCGATAGCAACTGTATTTTCTCCACCTTGTGGAATTATAATATCGGCATATCGTTTTGTTGGTTCAATAAATTGTAAATGCGAAGGTTTAACGGTTTTTATGTAACGTTCTAAAACTTTATCTACAGAACGTCCTCTTTCTACAATATCGCGATAAATAACACGAATAAGTCTATCATCAGCTTCGGCATCAACAAAAACTTTAATATCACATAAATTTCGTAATTCTTCGTTCGAAAATATTAAAATGCCCTCAACAATAATTACTTTTTTGGGATATATCTCAATGGTTTCAGGTGAACGTGTACAAGTTAGGTAAGAGTATATAGGCATATCTATTTTTTTACCTTCTTTCAACATTTTTATATGGTTTATCAATAAGTCGAATTCAATTGCATCGGGATGGTCGAAATTTATTTCAAGTCGTTCTTCTATAGGTAAATGGCTATTATCTTTGTAATATGCATCTTGTGGCAAAACAACCACGTCTTTGTTTGTACACTTTTCAACAATTTTCTTAACAACTGTAGTTTTACCTGAACCTGTTCCTCCTGCAATACCAATAATTAACATAATTTTTTTTTGGATGTAAAAATAATTTATTTTATCTTTGTTTACTAATTTTAAATTACAATAACTATAAAAAAGCTTAATTTATTATTTTTTGTAACACTTATAGTGTTCTTTTCTTGTAAAAAAGATAAAGATGAAGAACCGCAAAATCCAGCACCATCCTTATAGTATTGTTTCTACCGATTTTGCTGACGCTGGTGATTCAATTATTATGAATGTTGACACAACAGATGTTGCCTCATTATCGTTAGCAGCAGGTCAAAATGTTACGTGGGATTATACAATTTTAAGTCCAAATAAGGTAGATTCAATAATTTTTCATAAACCAGCAAATACTCCTGGTGCACAGTATTTTGCATCTATTTCAAACATGGCATTACAACCAGAATCAGATCAGCCTTTTTACCTTTATATTAATAAAACTACCGATAAAATTGAAGGTGTTGGAATATGGGCAGATATTCAAGGTAATGTTATACACCCATCATACACTGATAAGCCTATATTTTTAAAATTTCCTCTTGAATATAATAAGACACATATAGATTCTTCATTTTTAACAGATATTATAAATATGGGACCAGGAATGTATGGTAAAATAGAAATGATACAAAAATTTGACGTAACTTATGATGCAACAGGTACAATAAAATTACCTAACAATAAGACTTATAAATGTGTTCGCGAAAAAAGAATCGAAATTAATATTACCAATGTATATGGTGGAGTTACATCTAATGGGCCTTGGACTATAATACAAGCAAGCAAAGACACTTCTTATACCTATAATTTTTACGCAAAAACAAAAAAATGGAATGTTGCTTCAGTAAAGGTGAATAATTTTACTAATAACATTATTAAAGAAGTTCAATATTTAAAAGAGTAAGCTGTTTTTATCTTAATTTGCTTTTATAGTTTACAAGAGCTTTATAGCTATTGGTTTTATAAAAAAGAAATGTTTTTTTATTTAATTTATCAGTAATAAAGTGATGAAATGTTGTTATATAAACTATATAAATATGTCATAAAATGATTTAATATTTATGCTTTAAAAATGAATTTTTAAAAATTTACTTTACCTTTGCAAAAAGAATAAATGGAAGAAGTTTTAACAATAAATTATGAAAATATAACAGTATATCAGCAAAACGATTTGGTTCTTCACGATATTAGCTTTAAACTGTCGAAGGGCGAATTTGTATATCTTTTAGGCGAAGTAGGAAGTGGTAAAACAACTTTTTTAAAAACAATATATGCCGATTTGCCAGTAGAAGGGAATTTAGCAATAGCTTGTGGATTTAATCTTTTAAAAATAAAAAGCCGACAAATACCTTATTTACGTAGAAAAATAGGTGTAGTTTTTCAAGATTTTCAATTATTAACCGACCGTAACGTATATGAAAATTTAAAATTTGTTTTAAAGGCTACAGGTTGGAAAAAAGATAAAATAAATATTCGTATAGCAGAAGTATTGGAGCGTGTAGGTATGTTAGACAAGATGAAACGAATGCCTCACGAACTTTCGGGCGGTGAACAACAACGTATTGTTATAGCACGTGCTTTATTGAATTACCCACAAATTATTTTAGCCGACGAACCAACTGGCAATTTAGATCCGTCTAGTTCAGAACAAGTTTTAAAACTTATGGAATCTATAGCAAATGAAGGAACGTCTATAATAATGGCAACACATAATTATTCTATTGTAGAAAAATTTAGACATAAAATGTATCTCTGTGCTAATAAAAATATTAATCTGATAGAATAAAACTACTTTATTAAACTTAAACCTTCTTTTGCCGAAGAATCATCTGGTGAAAGAAGTAATAGTTTTTGAAACAATATTTTTGCCTCCTTGTATTTACCAAGCTTATAGTTTGTCCAAGCAAACATTAATAAACCATCATAAGAAAAAGGATATAAGTTTACAAGTTTCTCGAAGTAAGTAGGCTTTGCTGAAAAATTATTAACAATTTGATTGTTAATAACTTATATCGTATTTTTTACCATAAAATGCAATGAAATTTGTATTTTTGTAAAAAAAATCTTGCATTTATGATACGATATAAATCGAATAATCAGCAGAAAATAGAAATGTTCATCACTCCTTTTGAGATGAACCTGAATCCGAACAATCGTTGGGTAAAACTATCAAAATCAATTCCTTGGGATGAATTGGCAAGTATCTATTATCAATCTATGAATAGCCGCAAGGGTGCTCCTTCAATAGATGCTTGGATAGTAATTAGTCGACCCTTATTAACACTTTATACAATTAATTGTTAATAACTTAATAAGATTTTTTTAGTAAAAATTCTGCAAGATTTTGTAATTTGGAGGCATAAAACTTGCAATTTTTTTTAAAAATGTTACCGAAGGTAAAAGATCAAAATCAGGGAAGTTTATTTTTCTCATTAAGGAATACGTTGCATACTAAACATTCACTTTTGTATTAGGTCATAAAATTCAAAGGAGTATTTGGCGATAACATCAATATCATGTTGGCTGCGGCAGCATTCAACTTCAAAAGGATGATGAATAAGTGGAAGAAAAAATTTTTTCACTTTTTTCAGACGCTATTTTTCCAATTTCAGATGCAATTTTTTCATTTTCTTTTCTACCATCTCTTTTCAAAAAAATTAAAAATGACTTTTTAAGGGACGACTAATTAAGCAAAACAAAGACATAAACTAACTTAAAAAAATATTTTTAAACTTATTGAAAAGAGCTAAATGAAGGATTAGGTATTTTATTGCCTTTTTCGTCCCAAGATGTTTGTTTAATATTTTTATCATTTTTAAAGATAATTTCAGATTTCTTTTGACCATTTTTGTAGTAATAAATAGTTGGTCCGTCTTTTATTCCGTTTTTGTAAGTACAGTAACGCTTTTTATTACCATTTTCGTAAAACCAAACCCATTCTCCGTCTCGTAATCCTTCTTTTATAAAACCTCCCATACCTAATTTACCGTTTGGATATGTTGTTATGCATTTGCCAGTAAATGGAATATTCGAACCAATTTCATAAAACAAACCATTGCGTTCTTCCAAATCATCGTATTTTACAATTTTTTGTGAAAATAATTGTATAGAAACTAATAATGCTAATAAATTTAAAAAACACTTCATAAAATTAACACACACGCAAAGCTACATTAAGATTTTTAATTTTTAAAAGGTAATGAAAAAAAAGTTTAAATATTGAATCAAATATATTGTTTTACAAATCGTTTCTAGTTCCACTCCATCTTACAGAAAAACTTTGCATCTTGCCACCAACAGGTGGATTTATTTTATAAATAACAATTTCCATAAAAATTACACTTTCAAATTGTTCAAAAACTCTTTTAATAATTTTGTTCAGTAAATGTTCTATCAACTTTGATGGAATAGCCATTTCCTCTGCAATTACTTTATATATTTTTGTGTAATCTACTGTATCATTCAAATCGTCCGATTCAAAAGCTTTTTTAGCATCCACTTTAACAGTTAAATTAACAACATACTTACTACCAACTGTTTGTTCTTCTTTAAAGTGACCATGATAAGCATAAAATTCTAAACCATTAAGTTCGAGAAATACCATAAAAAATTTATTAAAAAAAGACTAATTTTGTTGCTCAAAGTTAATATTTATGACAGAAAAAGAAAACATTAGTATTTATAAAAATTTTATAGAAGAAATTATTGATGCTGATTTAGAAAAAGGTTATGTAAAAACTGTTTATACGCGATTTCCTCCCGAACCAAACGGTTATTTACACATAGGTCATGCAAAGTCTATTTGTTTAAATTTTGGTTTAAAAGAAAAATACAATGGCAAATGCAACTTGCGTTTCGACGATACAAACCCAATCACAGAAGATGTTGAATATGTTGAATCAATAAAAGAAGATGTTAAATGGTTAGGCTTTGAATGGGACAAATTGTGTTATGCTTCCGATTATTTCGAACAACTTTACGAGTGGGCAGTAGTCTTAATAAAAAAAGGACTGGCTTACGTTTGCGATCTAAGTGCCGAAGAAGTTTCTAAAATGCGAGGCACACCTACCATTCCAGCAACACCAAGTCCATATAGGAATCGCAGCGTTGAAGAAAATCTCGATTTATTTCAAAGAATGAGAGCAGGTGAGTTCCCAAATGGTAGCAGAACACTTCGTGCAAAAATAGATTTAGCTTCGCCAAATATGCATATGCGAGACCCAGTATTGTATCGCATTATTCACGCTCCACATCATCGCACCGGAAATAAATGGTGTATTTATCCTACTTACGACTATGCACACGGACAAAGCGATTATATAGAATCAATAACTCATTCTATTTGCACACTCGAATTTGAAGTACATCGTCCTTTATATAATTGGTTCATTGAAGCTTTAGAACTTCCACATCCACGACCAAAACAAATAGAGTTTGCTCGCCTTAACCTGTCTTATACAGTAATGAGCAAAAGAAAATTATTAGAATTAGTTAAAAATGGATATGTAAACGGATGGGACGATCCAAGAATGCCTACTATTTGCGGATTAAGAAGGCGAGGTTATACACCAGAAGCAATTAGAATGTTTGCCGAAAAAATTGGTGTAGCTAAACGCGAAAATGTTATTGATGTTGGATTGCTCGAATTTTGTGTACGTGAAGATTTAAACAAAAAAGCCACTCGCGTGATGGCTGTTTTAAATCCATTAAAAGTTATAATTACAAACCTACCCGATGATTATACCGAAACATTAACTGCTATTAACAATCCTGAAAACGAAAACGAAGGTACACACGAAGTTCCATTTTCGAACATAATATATATAGAACGCGACGATTTTATGGAAAACCCTCCAAAAGATTATTTCCGACTATCGCGTGGCAAAGAAGTACGTTTACGTTATGCGTATTTTTTAAAATGCGAAGAAGTTGTTAAAGATAACAGGGGAAATATATTAGAGCTTCGTTGTTCTATCGATCCAGCTTCTAAAGGTGGAAAATCTCCTGATGGACGAAAAGTAAAAAGTACTATACATTGGGTTTCGGCTAAACACGCTGTTGAATGCGAAGTTCGATTGTATGATCGTTTGTTTAAATCGGAAGTGCCAGATGAAGCAGAAGACTTTAAAACAGAAATAAATCCAGATTCGTTAAAAATAATTACAGCTTATGTAGAACCATACATTAAAACAGCAAAAATTGAACAACATTTTCAGTTTGAACGAATAGGATATTTTATTGTTGATAAAGATAGTAACGATGAAAAACTTGTATTCAATAGAACTGTTACATTAAAAGATACATGGGCAAAAAAAGCTCAAAATATGTAATATGTTTGATGCTCCTTACTTATTAGTTTGCGACGATAAAGGTAATATTTTTGAAGATGAATCATTAAGATTAGTTGGACGCGAAAGTAGCAAAATTAAATTGTTAAATTGGAACGATCTTATACCTTTACCCAAAGGTAGCGATTTTTTTTTCTTGCCCAAACGAAAACCCGTTGGTTTTAATCCTAAAAGCAAGCAAATAGAACTTTCAAACAAAGGATATGCTGTTGCCGCTTTTGTTGCCCCTGGACATACACAAACAGCATTAGCAGCATTTATTAAAGAAAATAATGCTCCTGTATTACCATTGTATGCTTACACTGCTGTTGGCTGGTATAAAGGAACTTTTTACACATCTGCTTTACGAGTAGATCCTGATATTAGACAAGATATAGATCAGTTCCATCAACCAATAGTTGTTTCTGCAACAAAACGATTTCTAAAAAAATATCCACAAAACAGATTGCTAAAACATTTAGTTCATTGCGCAACAGTTTATCTTTGTCCTGCTGCAAGAAATTTCTTTCTTAATAGATGGGAAGCACCATTGCCAACATCGCCAACTTGTAACAGCAAATGTAGAGGTTGTATTTCGTATCAACCAAAAAAAAGCGGATTTTGCTCAACGCAATACCGTATAAATTTTATCCCTACGCCAGAAGAAATTGCAGAAATAGCTATTGACCACCTCGAAACAGCACCTAATCCGATAGTTAGTTTTGGACAAGGCTGCGAAGGAGAACCTTTAATGGTTGCCGATGTTATTGCAGAATCAATAAAATTGATACGAAAAAAAACTTCTAAAGGTGTTATAAACTTAAACACTAATGGAAGTAAACCCGATAAAATTTTTAAACTTATAGAAGTTGGGTTAGAAAGCGCAAGAATAAGTATAAACAGTTTTCAACCAGATTTATATAAGTGGTATTATTTACCTGTTAATTATACTTTTGATGATGTTATTTTATCGATACAACTTTTGCGTCAGCATAAGCGATGGGTATCAATAAATTATTTTGTACATCCAGGTTTTACAAATAAACCAGAAGAAATAGAAAGTTTACTTGTTGCTATTGAAAAATTAAAATTCAATATGATACAATGGCGTAATCTTAATATTGACCCCGATTATATAGGAGAACCTTTAAATATTAACGAAAATTCGAGTCTAACATCTATAAAAGAACTTATTTTTTTAATTAAGGAACGATATCCTTGGCTTTACAATGGTTATTTCAATCCAGGAAAAAATATTATAGAGAAATATAACTTAAGACCTTTGCAAGGCAATTAACAATGTTTTTGTTACGTCATTGCAAGTCTGTAGCCCCACAACGTCATTGCGAGCCTACAACCCTATTGCGTCATTGCGAGCCTGATGGCAATCAGGCGAAGCAATCCCCCCAGAACACCTAACACCAACAGGAATGAGCAATGAGGAGATTGCTTCACGCCAGCACACTTGCCAACACTTCGGTTCGCAATGACGGGGTGGAGCAATGGGGAGATTGCTTCGTCGCTTCGCTCCTAGCAATGACTTGAAAGAAGGAACTCGCGATGACGAGAAAGAGGGAAAGGCTTTTTGTAATCAAAAAAAATTGTAATTAAAAAATCTTTAAGTTTTTCAAAGGTCTCTACTTATAAAATTTAATCCCTAATTATTCATTCTTCATATTTATTAGAAAAAGTTAATTACTCCTTCAACTAATTATTAAATTATAAACTGATTGCTTTAAAATTGTAGCCGAGTATTTAATTTATTTTACTTCAAAAACTTCTCCACTATTTAGTAAATCGTTTACTGTTCTTATTTTACTCGTCTTTTTTGCTTCTTCTATTTGCATTTCAACAAGATCATCATAAGTTGGATACATTGCCGAACGAATAACTCCCATAGCTACCGGATAATGTGGTGGAGCCATTTTTGCTAACATTAAGTGTATCCCTGGATCTTGTTGATATTGATCGTGAACTAAAATATCGTCTTCAGTTATTCCGTTTTCTCCAATTTTAACAACTTCGAGTCGTGTGCCTTTAAGCCTAATTCCTTTATTGCGATTAGCTCCGAAAATCATCGGTTCGCCATTACGCAATATAATCTGGTTTTCATCTTTATATTCTTTTGCAGTAATATTTGCATGAACTTTATCGTTAAAAATAATACAATTTTGTAGAATTTCTATAACCGAAGTTCCATCGTGTTTAGCAGCTTCGAACATAACTTCTGTCATAAGTTTTACGTTGTTGTCTGGTACACGAGCAAAAAATGTCCCCTGCGAACCCAAAACAAGCTCTCCTGTGTTGAACGGATGCTCAATTGTTCCATAAGGAGATGTTTTAGTTATAGAACCCATTGGAGTTGTTGGTGAATACTGCCCTTTTGTTAATCCATAAATCATATTGTTAAATAAAAGTATATTAACATCCACATTACGACGTATTATATGAATAAAATGATTACCTCCAATTGCCATAGAATCGCCGTCTCCTGTTGCTATCCAAACACTTAATTTTGGATTGGCAACTTTAACGCCTGTAGCAATTGCGTTTGCACGCCCATGAATGCCATGAAAGCCATAAGTATTAACATAATATGGAAACCTTGATGAACAACCAATACCAGATACAATAACAAAATTTTCTTTTTTGTATCCTATTTTTGGAAAAACGTTCTCTACAGCCGTCAAAATAGCATGGGCACCGCATCCTGGGCACCATTTAACAGGAAGACCGCTAACAAAATCAGCTTTAGTAAGTTCAACATTTGAACGTTCTATACTATTTATAATTGGCGACATAATTTATTCCTCCAAAAGTTTATAATATTTTTCTTTTAATTCATCCATAAAGAATGGTAACGATTGTATTTTGTTTGCTTGTTCGTATTTAAATTGTGGAAGAACAGCTCTCAGATAAACAACAAATTGTCCGTTATTTAATTCGCAAACAATGATTTTTTTAAATTTTGAAAAAATTAGCTCGGTATTTTTAGGTAAAGGCATAATATATTTAAAATGTGCATGACTTACTTTTTTTCCCTCTTTTTGAATTGCAATAACAGATTCGCGAATAACACCTTTTGTTCCTCCCCAACTAACGACTAACAAATCTCCTTCAGATTCTCCGAAAACTTCTTGTTCTGGGATATAATTTGCAATTCTCTGAACTTTCTCGGCACGAAGTTTAACCATCAGCTCATGATTTTCTGGATCGGTAGTAACTATTCCTGTAATGTTTTCTTTTTCAAGCCCACCAATACGATGTCTAAGTCCCTCGGTTCCAGGAATAGCCCAATATCTTGCTAAGGTTTCGGGATTACGTTCGTAAGGCATATATTTAGTATTTGGCTTTGCTATAGGAGGTTTTATTTCGGGCAATGAATTAACATCAGGTATTTTAAATAATTCGGAACCATTTCCTAACGACCCGTCTGTTAATAATATGCAAGGAGTCATGTGTTCGAGACTTAACTTAGCAGCCCAGAATGCTGAATAAAAACAATCGGCAGGCGAATCGGCTGCCATTACTATCATAGGAGCTTCTCCGTTCCTACCCCATAATGCTTGAAGCAAATCTGCCTGTTCCGACTTTGTAGGTAACCCGGTAGAAGGACCCCCACGCTGTACATTAACCACTACCAACGGCAATTCTGTCATAACTGCTAATCCCAATGCTTCACTTTTTAAAGACAATCCTGGTCCAGATGTTGTTGTTGCCGCCAAAGCACCAGCAAAACTTGCACCAATAGCAGAACAAATACCAGCTATTTCGTCTTCACACTGAACTACTTTTGCTCCTAAAGATTTATGTTTCGATAATTCTACCAAAATTTCTGTTGCAGGAGTAATAGGATAAGAACCTAAATATAAATTTAGGTGAGCCCTTTCTGCAGCAGCTAATAGACCCCATGCTGTTGCTATATTTCCATTAACATTTTTATACTTGCCTTTTTCGAGTTTAGCAGCAGGAACATAAAACGAAAATTTTTGATTTTCAGGTAAAAGGTCATAGTATTCATAACCAACTTTTAATATCAACTTATTTAAGTCAGCTATTTGTTGTTTTGACGAAAATTTTTCTGTTAAATAATTTTCGACATACTGTGTTTTTTTATTAAATAAACGTAGTGTTAGCCCTAACACTAACATGTTACGGCTTCGAAGTGCTGTTTTATTATCAACGGAAATATTTAATGAAGCCACCTTTTCTTTTATCAGACTAGTTACTGGTACCTGAATAAGTTTTCTGTCTTTTAATGAGCCATCGGTAAGTGGATTAGATGTATAGCCACACTTTTCCAACATTTGATCTGTAAATTCGTCGCTATCAACAATAATAACCGTTTCTTTTTTTGTCCACTTCAAATTTGCCTTTAAAGAAGCAGGATTTAAAGAAACTAATACATCTAGTTTTTCACCAAAGCTTAAAATCTTTTTACTTCCAAAAAAAACTTGAAAACCAGAAACTCCCGCAATTGTATTGGCAGGAGGACGTATTTCAGCAGGATAGTCAGGAAAAGTTGTAAGATCATTGCCATCATACGCACATGTATCGGCAAATAATGTCCCTACAAGTTGCATTCCATCGCCTGAATCTCCTACAAATTTAACAACAGCACTTTCTAATTCTGTATTATTTTTTACTTTACTCATTTTTTATATATGTTTGAAATTAAGTCAATTAAAAATTTTGTGATTTTAATTAAATTTTGCGTAAAGTTAATTTAATATTTTATTTCATACACTGTCAAAAATCAACTTTTTAAAAATAAGTTTAATTTTTACTATCTTTGCCATTCAATTTATTATATGGCTAAAAAAACAAAAAAAGAAAAAAGAAATCTAATAGACGTTGTGATAGAAGCAGCTGACGAAAAAAAAGCATACGACTTTACAATAATAGATTTATCAAATATAAATGGTAGAATTTGCGATTATTTTGTAATATGCAGCGCAACATCATCTATTCAGGTAGAAAGCATTGTAAACAATATTGAACTAAAAGTAAAAAAAGAACTAAAACAGCTTCCTTATTCTATCGAGGGACTTAAAAATGCCTATTGGGTAATTTTAGATTATATAGACATTGTTGTTCATGTTATGCAACAGCAAGCAAGAGAATATTACGAACTTGAAAAATTATGGGCAGACGCAGAAATTAAAAAGTTTAATGTAATACAATAATATGGAAGATAAAAACAAAAGTAAAATACCAAAATTCAAACTAAATATTTATTGGATATACTTTTTGATTTTTGTTGGTTTTATTATTTTACAATTTTACGACTTTTCGCCAAAACCCGAAGAAATTGATTTTTACAAACTTAAAACAATGGTTGCAGATAAGGAGGTCGAAAAAATAGTTATAGTAAATAAAGAGATAGCAGAAGTCTATTTAAAGAAAGATATACTCGAATCAGAAAAATACAAATCTATAAAAGAAAAAGGATTGAAATATAATTTTCCTCAATTTTACTTAACCATTCTTTCTATTGATGCATTTCAAGAAAATTTAGATAAAATTCAATCCGATTTTCCTCCTGATCAAAGGGTAATTATTAAAACAGAAGTTAGAAAAGATTTATGGGGCGATATTTTATCTTGGGTTTTACCTTTCTTAATTTTAATTGTTATATGGATATATATTTTTCGTCGTATGGCAGGCGGCGGTTCTGGTGGTAGTCAAATTTTTAATATAGGTAAATCTAAAGCCAAATTGTTTGATAAAGAATCGCGTATAAATGTAAATTTTAATGATGTTGCCGGTTTAGATGAAGCAAAAATTGAACTACAAGAAATAGTTGAATTTTTAAAAAATCCACAAAAATATACAGAATTAGGCGGAAAAATACCAAAAGGCGCTTTACTTATTGGTCCTCCTGGTACAGGAAAAACTCTTTTAGCAAAAGCTGTTGCAGGCGAAGCAAATGTACCATTCTTTTCAATTAGTGGTTCTGATTTTGTTGAAATGTTTGTTGGCGTTGGAGCTTCGAGAGTTCGCGATTTGTTCAGACAAGCAAAAGAAAAAGCCCCATGCATCGTTTTTATTGACGAAATTGACGCTGTTGGAAGAGCAAGAGGAAGAAATCCGAATTTTGGAGCAAACGACGAAAGAGAAAACACACTAAATCAGCTACTTACCGAAATGGACGGCTTCGATAGTAATTCAGGAGTTATTATTTTAGCAGCAACTAACCGTGCCGATATGCTCGACAAAGCTCTTGTTCGTGCAGGACGATTTGACCGTCAAATTCATGTTGAACTCCCCGAATTAAAAGAAAGAGAAGAAATATTCAAAGTCCATCTTAGACCAATAAAATACGACGAAACTCTCGATATTTCTTTTCTTGCAAAACAAACACCAGGATTTAGTGGAGCCGATATTGCAAATATATGCAACGAAGCAGCATTAATAGCTGCCAGAAAAGGCAAAAATAAGGTAGAAAAGCAAGACTTTTTAGACGCTATTGATCGTATAATTGGAGGTTTGGAAAGAAAAAATAAAATGATCACACCAGAAGAGAAAAAAATCATAGCATATCACGAAGCCGGACATGCAACTGTAAGTTGGTTTTGTGAATACGCAAACCCATTGCTAAAAGTTACTATAATTCCACGTGGCAAAAGTTTAGGAGCAGCTTGGTACTTACCAGAAGAACGACAAATATCAACAAAAGAACAAATATTAGATGAAATATGTTCTATTTTAGGTGGTAGAGCCGCCGAAGAAATAATCTTTAATAAAGTTTCTACAGGTGCATTAAACGATTTAGAAAGAGTTTCAAAACAAGTGTACGCAATGGTTGCTTTTTTAGGAATGAGCGACAAATTCGGAAATGTTAGTTTCTTCGACAGTACAGCACAAGCAGATTTTATGTTTTCTAAACCATATAGCGAAAAAACGGCTGAATTAATTGATGAAGAAGTAAAAAAAATAATAGATGAACAATACAACAGAGCAAAAAGTATATTGTTAGAACATATAGAAGGTTTAAAAAAACTTGCTGAACTTTTATTAGAACGTGAAGTAATATTTACAGAAGATGTAGAAAATATTTTTGGAAAAAGAAGTCTTAAAAACCAAGAAATAACTTTAAAAACATTAAATAACGAAAACCATGAATAAACATAGCGAAAATTGGGCACTCTTTTTCGAGTGTAAAGATGAAGTAAAATTAGAAAAAATAAAACAAGAACTTCAAACATCGTCTATACCTTTTACGGTTATAAATAAAAAAGATAGTGTTTTTTTAATAGGCGAATATGAAGTTTATGTACCAGTTGAATTTTTGCCAAATGCTAAAAATTTATTAAAAGGAATTGACATTGAACTGGAATAATTTAGCCATAAGAACACTAAGCGGACTATTATTTTTAATTGTAATAGTTTCTTTGCTTTTAATAGGAAGCATCACATTTTACATGCTAATGGTTATTATCATAACACTGTTGCTTTACGAGTTCAATTTAATTACACGAAAATATAACATTAACATTCCTTATTTTTACATACTGCTTATTAGCATTGTATTGTTCACATTATATTTTTCATTATCACTAAAGATAATAACACCTATTTGGTTCTCTATAATTCTTATCCCTTTAATATTTTTCTTATTTGTTGGTGAATTATACCGTTATCATAAAAAGCCTTTTCACAATATAGCTTTCAGTTTATTATCTATTATATATATTTCTATTCCTATCACACTTTTAAATAGTTTTGTTTTTCTTGAAAGAGAAGATTTACACGCAGGAAATTTTTTTGATATTCCTAATTACGAAGGATTATTTAGCGACATTTTACTATTTAATTCCGACAGAACTGTTATTTATTCACCATACATTCTATTAGGCTTTTTATCTTTAATATGGATATACGACACATTTGCTTATTTATTCGGAATCTCATTTGGAAAGCATAGATTATTTGAACGAATTTCGCCAAAAAAATCGTGGGAAGGCTTAATTGGTGGAGCATTAGTTACTTTTGGCTTTTCAACACTATTCCCTTCATTTTTTCATATATTAACATGGCAAAATTGGTTAATAATATCAATTATTGTAGTATTTGCTTCTACAATGGGCGATTTGGTTGAATCTATGCTAAAACGAACACTCGACCTTAAAGATTCAGGAAATATCATACCTGGGCACGGTGGAATCCTTGACAGATTCGACAGTGTTTTACTCGCTTCACCTGCTGTTTTTATTTATTTGCAATTGTTATTATAAAAATTTACTTTTGTAAAAAAAAAAGATGACCGAAAATACGAAAAAGCTAATCTGGCTCAAAATACATCGCGAAGGTTTAAAAATAATTGGTATATCGGGGCTTTTTCTTTTAATTTTTAACTTTCTTTTACGCTATTTTATCCCACAATGGTTCTGGGTAAATTTTACTATAACGATTTTATCTTTTTTAGTATGGGGAATAATTATTTACTTTTTTAGAGTACCAAAACGCGATACTTTCGGAGAGCACGGAAAAATATTAGCACCCGCAGATGGTAAAATTGTTGCTATTGAAAAAACTATAGAAAAGGAATATTTCAACGACGAAAGAATATTGTTATCTATTTTTATGTCGCCACTCAATGTTCATGTTAATTGGATACCAGCAAGCGGAACAATCTCTTATACACAATATCACCCAGGAACTTATGTGCTTGCCTGGAAGCCTAAAGCATCGGAAGAAAATGAGCGATTTACAACAGTGGTAAAATTGTTCAACGATGAAGAAATATTAATCCGACAAATTGCGGGCAAAGTTGCACGTCGAATTGTTACTTATGCTTTGCCAAACATGTATTTAGAACAAGGACAACAACTTGGCTTTATTAAATTTGGTTCACGAGTTGATATTTTTTTACCTACTTATGCTAAAATACTAGTAAATCTAAACGATAAAGTTGTAGGAAACAAAACTGTTATTGCCGAGTTATAATAAATTTAATCAAAATATTTTAATGGTTTTTAAATATTCGTGTATCTTTGCCAGTCAAAATATACTTTATGGATAGGAATACATTTATTGGAATACTTTTAATATTTGTCATATTTATAGTTTTCGGAATTATAAATCAACCATCGCAAGAAGAATTAGAAAAAGCAAAAAAAAGACGCGATTCAATCGAAAAAGTTATTCAAGACTCTTTGGCACTCATTGCTCAAAAAAAATCTCAACAACAACAAGAAGTAACATTAAACCCTAAAGATACAATTATTAAAAATTTGCCCGACTCAACTATTAAAAGAAAATTAGAAGAACAATTCGGTATTTTAGGACGAAACATGATAGGCGATTCTTCTTTTTATGTTCTTGAAAATCAAAAATTAAAAATAACTTTTCTAAACAAAGGAGCTAGACCATACAAAGTTGAATTGAAAGAATATAAAACATTTGATTCTCTTCCAGTAACATTGTGGCAAGGCGATTCAACTCTTTTTAGTTTAAACTTTTTTGCTCAAAATAGAAGTATTAGAACACAAGATTTGTTTTTCCAGCCTTTGTTATCTGATTCAATAATTGACGCTTCAAAAAACGAACAAACTATTACTTTTAGACTTAGTGCAGGAGACAACCGTCATATTGAATTCGTATATTCGCTAGAACCTAATTCTTATAAATTAAAATTTACAATACAATCTGAAAATCTGCACGAAATTACCAACGACAGAATTGATTACATGGCGTTTGATTGGAAAATTTTTGTAAATCAACAAGAAAAAAATAAAGACTTTGAACAATCTAATACAACCATTTATTATAAATACGAAGGAGACGAATTAGACTATTTAAGCGAAACAAGCGATTCTAAAGAAGATATTAAAACTAAAATACAATGGGTTGCCTTTAAACAACAATTTTTTAGCTCTGTTTTATTTGCCAATGAACCTTTTTTAAGCGGAACTTTAGAATCGAAAAAATACATAGGCACATCACCACGTATTATAAAAGAACTTCATAGTGAACTAACTTTAGTATATGAAGCTAAACCAAACGAAAAAAAATCGTTTGTATTTTATTTTGGTCCTAATCATTTCAATACATTAAAACAACAAGAAATAGCCGACTTGCAAAAAATAATACCATTAGGATGGGGTATTTTTGGATGGATAAACAGATTTTTAGTTATACCTGTTTTCAATTTTTTAGACAATTATATTGCTAATTACGGTATTATAATACTATTGTTAACAATTTTAATAAAAATTATACTTTTCCCGTTAACATACAAATCTTACGTTGCTTCTGCTAAAATGCGCGTTTTAAAGCCACAAGTTGATGAGATTAACCAAAAAATTCCAAAAGATAAGCCTTTAGAACGTCAGCAAGCAATAATGAATATGTATAAAAGAGCTGGCGTTAATCCAATGGGTGGATGCTTGCCAATGCTTTTACAACTACCTATTTTGTTCGCATTGTTTAAATTTTTCCCTTCATCGTTTGAATTAAGACAACAATCTTTCCTTTGGGCTAACGACCTATCTACTTACGATTCTATCCTAGAATTAGGTTTTCATATACCTTTTTATGGCGACCATGTCAGTTTATTTTGTTTATTAATGACAGCTAGTACCATAATATATACATATCAGCAAAATAAATTAAATCCGCAAAGTACAACTATGCCAAGCATGAAAATTATTATGTACACTATGCCTATTATGTTGTTGTTTATATTTAATAGTTTTTCTGCTGGTTTAAGTTATTATTATTTTTTGGCAAATATTATTACTTTTGCTCAAATGTACATTATCAGACGTTTTGTTGATGAAGAAAAACTTTTAAAACAAATTAACGAAAACAAGAAAAAAACAGTTAAAAAAAGTAGCTTCCAACAACGACTCGAAGAACTTTCGCGTCAACGTTCACAAAGTATGAAAAATAAAAAATAAACATGTCGTTTCTTGAATCTATAGCCGAAAGCATTTCTTCTTTTTTCAAAGCTTTCCCTTTTACTTTTAGATATTTTGCCTGGTTTTTGTTAATACCAGTAGCATTTTATATTTTAATTCTATACATTACTTTTTCTTTAGAAAATTCTATTTATGAACATATAGCAGAAAAATTATTTTCAATACTAAACATCCATAACGAAAGTCATTGGTTTTTTAAAACATTAAAATTTATATTACAAGGTATATTATTTTTACTTTTTAAATTGATATTTTTCTTTATTTTTTACTTTATAAGTGGAAATGTTATATTAATGTTGCTTTCACCTATTTTATCGCATATTTCAGAAAAAACAGAAAAAATTATTAGTCAAAAAAAATATAACTTAAATCTTAATATTTGGGTAAAACAAATATCGCGAAGCATTTCACTATCACTCAGAAACATGTTTTTCCAATTGTTATTTGTTACTGGTATTATTTTTATTAGCTTTATTCCTATTATAGGATGGATAATCTCGCCTTTTTCGTTAGTTTTAATTGTTCTCATTAACGCATATTTTTTTGGCTTTTCGTTTTTAGATTTCTCGTTCGAAAGAAAAGAGCTAACAATTAGGCAAAGTATTCTAATTGTACGAAAAAACAAAGGATTAGCCATAGGCTACGGACTAATTTTTTATTTAATATCGCTAATTCCATTTATTGGTCATTTATTAGCACCATTTTTCGCTATTTTTATTACAGTAGCAGCCACAATGTCGGTCGAAAAAATGAAACTACATGATTAAAATTGCCGCTGTATCTTACATTAATACACTTCCTTTTATTTATGGAATTTTAAATTCCGGTTTTCTTTCAAAAAATGAGTTTGTTCTTGAAAGAAAAATCCCATCTTTATGCGCCTACGACTATATAAATAAAAAATCTGATATTGTACTAGTGCCATCGGGTTGTTTTGAAGCTTTTCCAGAAAGACATATAATAACTAATTATGGAATAGCTTCTTTTAAAAATGTAAAATCTGTTATAGTTGTAAGCCATAAACCACTTCAAGAGCTACAAAAAATAATTTTAGACTATCACTCAACAACATCAGTTAAATTGCTGCAAATATTATTAAAAAATCATTGGAAAATTAAGATTGACTTAGTTCAAGGAACAGAAGGATTTGAAAAGCAAATTCAAAATAAAACTGGGGCACTAATTATTGGAGATAAAGCATTACAACTAATTGATAATTACAAATACGTAATAGACTTATCTTATGCATGGTGGGAATTTACTGGTCTGCCTTTTGTTTTCGCATTTTGGGTAAAAACAAAAAATATTGACAGCGATTTTTTATTTCGTTTCAATAAAGCACTTAAATGGGGTATTGAGCACAAATTAGATTCATTAACAACAAACAATAATTACAATTTACACGATTATTTAAACAATAACATACTGTACAATATTAAAAGCAAAGAGATAAAAGGATTAAAACATTTTTATAGCTTTTTAAAACTATAAGTCAGATTTTTCCAATTATTAGCAATTTCTGTTATTCTAGTTTTTGCTAAATGCAAATTTTTATCTTTACTATAAACATTACCAGTAGAAGCAGATACAACATTTACTTCTTCAAAACCTAAGAAATTCAACATTATTTTTGCATGAAAAGAATATGTATCCCATTCTGGATAATTTAGCGAAACTTGCTTACAAGAATATTCACCACCACTTGTGAAAATTACTAAAGATTTCTTGCCCTGCAACAAACCGTAAGGTTTCCCTTCTGATGTATAATTAAATGTTTCTCCTTTTTGAATAACTGTATCGAACCATAGCTTAACCAATCCTGGCATACCAAAATTATGCATAGGCGATACTATAACAAGAATATCTGATTTTTTTAGCATTTTAACATTTTTATCCATTTCAGCAATTGCCCTTTGCTGATCTGCAGACAACTCCTTTCCTTGATAATTTCGACGATAATATGCCATTAAAATATTATAATCAAAATAAGGTGGAGGGTTTTTTTCTAAATCTATTTCTATAATTTCATTTTCTGGTTTAATTCTCTCCAATAAATGATTGTAAAGCAAAGCTGTTTGTGAAAATTCCCTTCCAGGCAAATATTTCACTATTAAAATTTTCATATAACTTATTTTTTGCAAAAATATTTATATTTAGTCTAAATACAAATAGCAAAATGAACAATTAAAAAAATTTAACACTAAATTTTTATTGCCATATAAAAATAAGCTAAATTATATATTAACAATTCTTTTAGAACTATACTTATTGTAAAATATTGTTTCTTAGTGCTTCAAATAACCTTATAAATATGTAATTATTTAAGTGAAATAATTTTAAATTCTATTCTTCGATTCATAGCTCTACCTTCTTCATCTACATTAAATGCAATAGGTTGTGTTTCGCCATATCCTTTTGCTATAAGACGTTCCTTCTTTATTCCTTTACTAATACAATAATCTACTATTTTTTTTGCTCTTCGTTCAGAAAGTTCCATATTTCTAGCGTCATCGCCAACATTATCTGTATGTGCAGCTATTTCGACTTTAATTTTTTTATTAACTTTTAAAAAAGATACAAAACGGTCTAATTCACAAATAGATTCAGGTAAAAGTTCATCGGTTTCGTTTCTAAAAAAAACATTGTTTAATCTTGCAACCTGATCTTCCATTAATGGAGCTAAGTATAAATTTTGTTCATCAACTTCGGTGTACTGCTCCAAATTTGTTAAATCAAGATACTTTGTTATAGAATAGTAACCTTCTGCCAGTGCCATGTATCCATATCGTTTACCATGTGGTAGCACAATTTTGTAATTACCATTATTTGGATCTGATCTTGCTATTCCAACCTCAACACCTTCTGGTAACAATTCCCAAACAATTCGTGCTTCAACCGGCTGCATGTTCCTTTCGTTAACAACCTTTCCCGAAATTAAAACAACAGGCTTGCTTCCCTGAGAATATAACATTTGTATTGATAATATAATTAGTACTAGAATAGTAATTCTGGCGATAATCATAAATTACTTTATTTTGCATTCAAAATTAGTGATAAATAATAAATGTTGATAAAGTTTTTTATTTTATTTTAATTTAACCATTTTTTCCATTTTTTCAAATGTTTTATCACCAACTTTAACGTGTACTTTATAAAAATAAACTCCAGAAGCTAATACATCGCCATAATCGTCCTTGCAATCCCATTCAATAGCAGGACTACGAAAATCATCTGAATAAAATTGTGTTTGAATTGTTTTAACAATTTTACCTGTTACAGTAAAAATTTGAATTTTTATTTCGATAAGCGAATTTGGGCTATTGTGTTCAAAGTAAAATTGTGTTTTAGTAGTAAAAGGATTTGGATAATTTACAAGTCTTGAAATCACTAATTCTTCAGAATTTTTAACTACAAAACGCAAAGATTTTTCGGAAGAATTATTAGCAACATCCCATGCTTTAACTGTAACAGTGTGTTCCCCTGGCTCCAGATTCGAAAAAGTGTATGTTGCAATACCTTTCTTATAATTATCTTTTTCGCTTATATAATTTTCGTTTAATATGTATTTTTTCGATGGATTATTGTCTAAAATTGCTGTTATATCATGACCAATACTGCTACTTACTGTATTAATACCATTTTCGTCAAACAATTTAACTATTAGTGTTGGCGATTGATTTGTTATGCCTCCATCAACAAAACTTTCGCTGTTCATAAACAAGTTAATTTCAGGTCCTTTATTGTCGTTTAATTCATATTGTTCTCCTCCTATTAGTAAATGATTAAAACTACCGGTTGCATCATCGGTTGTTCCACTTTTTACAGCATAATAACTTATTTTACCAAAACCAGTAGTATATTTTATATCTTTTGGAACAATAAACTCACAATTAAAATATCCGTTATTTACACTTGCTTTACCTCTAAACAAAATATCTTTTTGAACACTAAATTGATATGGATTACCTCCATCGTTTGCCAAAGTTATTAAATTTGTTGGTTTATCAAGAACTGTAACAAATATTTCTCCGTTAAATGATGTCATAACATTATTATCATTTTCAACGTGCCCTGATATTCTTACCTTTTGAAGCGGACGTATTGTATCATTAAATTGACTTATATGTATAGAATTAATACTATCTGTTAAAACATTGAATTTTGGGAAAGCAATACGCATAGCAGGATCTCCAATTAGAGAAAAATTCCTTTTGTTAATATCACCTAATCCACCGGTACGATTTTTTGACAGGCGATAAACATCACCTAATCTCAAGTACTCACCTTGAGCATTTTTTGGAAACATTGTTTCAAAAAATGCTTTATTTAAAGCAAAATTCGATGTACTATATACCAAGCGAGTTGTAGTTAACATATTTATTGCACCCCCTCTTGGATTTAAATAAACCAATTCACCAGCTGATACTCGTGTATAATCGTCCCACCTTCCAAATTCGCATGTAGCTGTAACAAACAAAGGTAATGTATTAAAATTAGACCACGATACAATATCGGAGATTATTATAACATGTTCATGAGTTAATGCATATTCATTACCATGTCCGGTATAGTTAAAAACAAGACATCCTTTTTTCATTCTCTGATTAACTGCTTCATTTGCATCGGGATAACGATCGCCTGTTGGTGTTGTTTTTTGCGGAAAAGCATCTAAATATATCTTATCTATTATATATTGTTGAAAATTGTTTTCTAAGTATTGAGCTAAAGCATTTGCTTGTGCAATATGTTCATTAGCATCTTCATCGTCGGCAAGAAAAGCTATCCAGTTTCTCCATTCTCCTAAAGATTGCGATGAATAATAATTTCGAATTTTTTTAACAACATTCTGTGCTTCTGTTAAAGTTTTTACAGGAATTCTGCCTACACCTATATCTAACGTTCCTATATATTCGTATTCGTTATCATCAAGCAATCCAAAATAATCGTCGGTTGTTAAAGAATTTACTGCCGATAAAGAATTTGCAGACTGATATGAAATTATAAAATTAGTATTTTCTGCAAAATTATTTCTGTTGTTAAACGAACCATCTCCAAAAAGCAACAAATATTTTGGCATCTTTAAAGAATCGTTGCCAGCTCTTTCGTACAACATTTTCATAAAAAACTTAATAGCAGAAACATCGGGCATACCACTAGAAAATTCGTTATAAACTTGTTCTGGAGTAACAACTACTACTTTTAGGTTATCATAATTTCTATGTATGTCAGCAAGTTCATTTGCAGCAGAAAGAAAGTTTTTATGACTTATGATAATTAAATCTATTTCTGACAAAGCATGTAAATTTTGATTAGGAACATCACCCAATATTACAGGAGATAAAAAATTTGAGCCATCGAAAACTACATATTCTCTAATTTCATTAGCCGGAGCCTTAAAACTTAATATATTGTTTTGATAAGTTGTTTCTATTACAAATGGCGAAGTAGCAGAAGTTACATCCCAAACAATAGCATTAGATTTAGAAGTACTAATTTGAAACTCGGCCACGTTATTTATACCTACAGAAGAAGCATCTCTAAATATCATTTGTCCGCCAGAAAAATTCAAATACCTTCTTACATTTACTACAATATAATCGAGCCAACCCGAACCACCGGATGCAGGTTTATTATAGGTAACTGAAATATTTATTTGATTAGAACTATTATTTATACGTTTTCTAAAAACTTCACCAAACACAGCTGTCCCGCTTGTCCCTGAACCATATACACTTTGATTGCCTATATTACTCCCATTTACACTAAAACTAAAAGAACTTGAATTATTTGACTGTGAATATACCGCACTTTGAATAAAAAGCGTACTATTAGGTACAACATTCTGAAAATTAAAAGAAAAATTTTGTGTTAGCGAATAATTAAACGATTCACCAACCCATAAACGTCCCGATTTTAAAAAATTATGAAGTTCTTGTTCGTGAAAATTATAATCATCAAAAGTAGTAACAAAACGATTTGCAATTAAAGTATCGTAATTTACAGATGAAATAATTGTTGCAGAATTACCATAGTCGGTTAAAAAATAATACGATTCGTTTGTATATGGATGCAAAGAATGAATAAAAGCCTGATGGGTAACATCATAATTCCAATAAACAGGGCTTTTTGCATAAAACAAGATATAATCGCCTTCATTGAAAATTCCATCATTTCCTAAGTGTACGTATATTGGAATTTCTACTAAGTCGTCTATTCGTGGTTTGTTATTGTAATAACCTAAGAAAGCACCGCCGTTTCCATATACTTTAATATTCGAAGGATTTGAAAAACCTAAATCTCTTATTTGATTAAAAGTAAGTTTATATATACCAGTTTGTGTAATTTTAATTTTTTTCCATTTCCCTGATGATAAGACAGAATTGGAAGCAAAAGAAAAAGATGTTTTTTCTGAATTAAATTCAGTGTATTTTTTTTGCATATCAACTATCTTAAAAGAAAATGTTAATATTCGTTCATATTTCTTTATAGACTTATTGTACCTAACAGGAAAAAGTTCAACGTATAAATAAGGCTGCTTTCTGTTATAAATAACTTTGCTATTGAATTCAAAATCTTCATCAATGTTTTTTGTATTTATATCTTGCAAAATTTCTTCTGGTATAATTTCAACTCTGTAATCGAGAAAAATAGCTTCCTTATTATCATTTTCAAGTTTTATATAGTTAACAAAAATAGGAATTTGAGACCCATCTCTATAATAATTATTTTCTTCAAAAGTCATTAATACTATTTTATTACCAGAAATATTTTCAATAAAATTTTGTTTCCAATTAATATTACACGTAATTGTCTGACTATAAGAAGAATAATAAAAAATTAAAAACAAGAAAACAAAAAAACTTAAAAAAATTTTTCTCATCATTATCAAAAAAAAATGTCTTGCAAGTTAGCAAAACGAAAAAAAATAACTAATATTGTATCACGAAAAAAATAAAAATATTAAGAAAAGTTAATGTTTTTTAAAAAAATATTCGTATAATTGCAAGTTGAAGTAATATGCCTTTACAATGAATAAAAGGAAAATATACGTTTGGCTAATACTGTTGGTGTTATCAATAGAAAAAATATATGCACAAGACCCGCAATTTTCTCAATTTTATGCCAGTCCTCTTTATTTAAATCCTGCACTAACAGGTTCAATCAAATGCCCAAGAGTAACATTAAACTATAGAAACCAATGGCCAGCATTGGGATCTACTTATGTTACCTATATTGCTTCTTATGATCAATTTGTAAAAGCTGTGGAAGGTTCCTTAGGTGGTTATATTTATCAAGATATACAAGGCGATGGCGCTATTACTAGTACTAATATTAGTGGTATATATAATTACACTTTTACTCTCGACAGACTTTCAAATATTAACATTGCTTTTCAAGCAACATACATACAAAAACGATTAAATTGGGATTTTATTTTCCCCGATATGATCCATCCTTTATATGGTCCTATATATCCTACCGCAGAAGTCAATGTTCCTACAGCAGAATCTAAAGGACATTTCGATTTTTCAACCGGGTTCATATATTCAAGACAAAGTTTCTTTGGTGGGCTTGCAGTTCATCATATTACTCAACCAACAGAATCGTTCCGAAACAACGACGACGCAGTACTCCCTAGAAAATTTACACTTCATGCAGGGTTTAACATACCTTTATCAGGAAGAGGTATTAAAAAAGGAGACTTATTATTATCACCTAACTTATTATTTCAACAACAACGCGACTTTCAACAAATGAACTGGGGTTTATACCTTAGCAGAAAAGGAATAGTAGGTGGAATTTGGTTTAGACAAAATTTAACTTTCCACTACGATTCTTTTATTATGCTTTTGGGTTATATTAAAGAAAAGTATAAAATAGCTTATAGTTACGATTTAACTATATCAGCACTAAAAAATCAAACACTCGGGGCACATGAAATATCTTTCTCTATGAATTTCCCTTGCAAGCAAAAAAAACAAAAATTTAGAACAATAAGTTGTCCATCTTTTTAGTTATATACTAATGAAAATTATTTATACTATGAATACAAAAATTTTAACCATTTTATTAACAGTAACTGCATTTGCAGTTTTATTCTCATCCTGCGACAGAAAACGTTCTGCAACAACAGGATGGAATTACAACGACGAAAAAAATGGTGGTTTTGAATATGTATTTTACGAAGAACAAGAAACAGGACCTGGTTTAGTTCTAATTGAAGGTGGTACTTTTTCGATGGGTAGAGTAGAACAAGACGTAATGTATGAATGGCACGCATTTCCTCGCAGAGTTACAGTATCGTCGTTTTACATGGATGAAACCGAAGTTAGAAATGTTGATTATCGCGAATATCTTTACTGGTTAAGACGAGTTTTTGTTGATTACCCAGAAGTATACAAAATGGCATTACCAGATACACTTGTATGGCGCGAAAAATTAGCATACAACGAACCATACGTAGAATATTATTTCCGCCACCCGGCATACCAAGAATATCCTGTTGTTGGAGTAAACTGGCGTCAGGCAAACGATTATTGTGCTTGGCGTACCGACCGTGTTAATGAGTTAATAATGGTACGCGAAGGACTTTTATACATGGATCCGACAGGACAAACAGGAGAAAATAATTTTAATACAGAAGCATATTTAGCTGGTCAATACGAAGGTGCTGTTCGCGACCAAATCCGCGACCTCGACCCAAATAATGACTTCCGTAAAGTACGCATGGAAGACGGAATTTTATTGCCTAAATATCGCTTGCCAACAGAAGCTGAATGGGAATTTGCAGCTCTTGGTCTTATTGGAAACATGTTAGCCCAAGAACGTATTTTTAACGAAAGAATTTATCCCTGGAATGGACATTATATTCGCATTGACGACCGCTCAGGATTTAAAACAACCGATGTTGGGCAAATACGTGCAAATACTATGAGAGGGAGAGGTGATTATATGGGTATGGCTGGTGCATTAAACGACCGAAATGATATCCCAGGTCCTGTTACCTCATACTGGCCAAACGATTATGGATTGTATTGCATGGCAGGAAATGTTAATGAATGGGTTATGGATGTTTACCGTCCGCTTTCTTATGAAGACGTTGAAGATTTTAGACCATTCCGTGGTAATGTATTTAAAACACAAATTAGAGACGAAGAAGGTAATATTGCCGAAAAAGATAGTCTTGGAAGAATCAGATACAGAAATGTTACAGACGACGAAGCATTTAACCGCAGAAACTATAATACAGCCGATAATATAAATTACTTAGATGGGGATTTCGAATCAAGTATCGATTACGACAATGAAGAAGCAAATAAAGATAATACCACTTCTAAACGAATGTATAATACAGGTAAACCACTAATTGGCGATAACAATAAACCTTTAATTAGAGGTGGCGATAGAATGACCTCTATGATAGATAATAGAGCACGAGTATTCAAGGGTGGTGGATGGAGAGATCGTGCTTACTGGATGTCGCCTGGTACACGCCGATTCCTTGACGAAGAACAAGCCAGAAACGACTTAGGATTTCGTTGTGCTATGCATAGAGTTGGTTCTTCAAGGGGTGGAGCAAAATAAAATATAATTATTAAATTTTAAAGAACTGCCAAATTAGGCAGTTTTTTTTTACCTTTGTATTATGAATATCGAAAAAATTTACAACATTTTTGAGCAGTGTAACTTTGTTGTTTGCACTGATACTCGTAAGATTATAAAAGGTTCGTTATTTATAGCCTTAAAAGGTGAGCAATTTAATGCCAATCATTTTGTAGAGGAAGCAATTATAAAAGGTTGCAAGTATGCTATTTCTGACGAGTATCAGGGAAAAAATGATCAAATAGTTGTTGTTGATAATACTCTTAAAATACTACAAGAACTAGCACACTACCACCGAAAAAAAATGAAAGCTAAAGTTTTAGGAATTACAGGTAGCAATGGAAAAACAACCACCAAAGAATTGATAGCTGCCGTTTTAAAAGAAAAATATAATATTATATACACTCAAGGCAATTTAAATAATCATATAGGTGTGCCACTTACACTGCTTACCATTAGACCCGAAACCGAAATAGCAATTATTGAGATGGGAGCCAATCATCCTGGCGAAATAGATTTTCTCTGTTCACTTGCCGATCCTGATTACGGTATTATAACAAATGTAGGAAAAGACCATTTAGAAGGATTCGGCAGTTTTGAAGGTGTAATTCAAACAAAAACTGAGTTATATCGTTTTATAAAAGCAAAAAACGGAACTATTTTTGTTAATCACGATAACCATATATTATTCGAACATGCTGCAAACATTAATTATTTTTCCTATGGAATGAATGCAAAAGCAAATGTTATAACAACTTATTACGAAGCAAACCCTTTTCTTAACATAAACTGGAAAGCTCAGAACAACGACCAAATCCATTCAATAAAAACAAATCTTATAGGCCTTTACAACTGGGAAAACGTTCTTGCTGCTGTATGTATAGGACATTACTTTAAAGTTGAGCCCCAAAAAATAAAACATGCTATAGAAAATTATATTCCATCAAATCATCGTTCCCAATGGTTAACTATAGGAAGCAATAATATCATAATGGATGCTTATAATGCAAATCCAACAAGTATGCAATTAGCTTTAAAAAATTTTATTTCTTTGCCATTCGAGAACAAATGTTTAATTCTTGGCGACATGAAAGAACTCGGTAATTACGAAAAAGAAGAACATCAAAACATACTTAATATTATCGAACAAAACACTTTTGATAAAGTATTTTTAGTAGGGCATGTATTTTCTAAATTAAACAAAAATAGCAATTACCTGACATTCGAAAATGTTGAGCAATTAATAAATCATCTAAACATTAATCCTTTATCAAACGTAACTATACTTATAAAAGGCTCTCACGGAATACATTTAGAAAAACTAATTGATTTTTTTAATGAACAAACATAAAACAAACGCTCTGCCTGTTGTAGAAGAATTCTATTCCTTGCAAGGTGAAGGATATTATACAGGAACAGCAGCATATTTCATAAGACTTGCAGGATGTGATGTAAGTTGTCATTGGTGCGATTCCAAACCCTCATGGAAAGTATTTTCAGAACAATGGACAACTGTTGACGATATTTTAACTAGAATACTTTCTAATCCATCAAAAGTTGTAGTTGTTACTGGTGGTGAACCTTTTACATACAATTTGAGTTATTTTACTTCTGTATTGAAAAAAAATAATTTCAAAACACATGTAGAAACTTGTGGTACCGAAAATATCAGCGGTGATTGGGATTGGATATCGTTCTCCCCTAAAATATGGAGTCCACCATTAACTGTTTTTTTTAATATAGCAAATGAATTAAAAGTTGTTGTTCAAAACGAATCAGATTTTTTATGGGCAGAAGAATGTAAATCAAAAGTTCACAAACAATGTATGTTATTCTTACAACCCGAATGGACTTCGTTCAATAAAATATTGCCTGTTATCGTTGATTATATAAAACAAAATCCTGAATGGAGAATTTCGATACAAGCACATAAATTTATGAAAATCAAATAAATATGAAATTACTTACTTTTTTTACTTTCTTTCTTTATACAACACTTTCTTATGCACAAAAATATTCTGTTGACGATAAAAAAGCTATAGATTTGTTCGAAAAAGCTTTGGCACTATATAATATTGGACAATTGGAAAATTCAAAAACAGTTGCACAAAAAGCATTAGAAAGAAACCATCGTTTTATAGAAGTTTACTTGCTGTTAGCAGATATATTTAATGAACAGAAAAAGATAACCGAAGAAATTAAAATGTTAAAAAAAGTTATTGAAATAAAACCAGATTTTAACGAAAAAATACATTTAATGTTAGCAAAAGCTCTATATAAATTAGAAAAATTCGACGAAGCATCAAAACACATAAATACTTTTTTAGAAAAAGGACAAGTTCACCATGAAATTAAAGAAGCAAAAAAACTTAAAGAAAAAATAGAATTTGCTAAATATGCTTACAACAACCCTGTTCCTTTTAATCCTGTTCGATTATCCACCAATATCAATTCGCCATACAAAGACTACTGGCCTTCGTTAACTATTGATGAAAAAGAACTTTATTATACTATTGCATTACCTACCAACGCTCGTTCTCCTTTTGGCGATATAATTTATCAGGAAGATATATTTGTTAGCAAAAAAAATTCAAAAGGAGAATGGCAAATGTCTGAAAAACTTGGTAAAAATATAAACACAGAAGATAACGAAGGTTCTCAAAGTATTTCGGCAAATGGAATGTATTTATTTTATGTAGCATGCAATAGAAAATCAGACTTTGGTTCGTGCGATATATACATATCTGAACGAACAGAAACAGGATGGACTACACCGCAAAATATAGGTCGCCCTGTAAACTCAGAATATTGGGAAAGCACTCCTGCATCGTCGGCTGATGGAAGAATTTTATTTTTTTCGAGTAATAGACCAGGTACAAAAGGCGGTAAAGATTTATTTGTAAGCTATAAAAATAACGACGGCACTTGGTCTGAGCCTAAAAATATGGGCGACAGTATAAACACTCCGGGAAACGAGTATGCACCATTTCTTCATCCTGACGGTAAAACACTATACTTTTCATCCGACGGATGGCTTGGTTTGGGAGGACAAGACATTTTTGTTTCAAAGATGAAAGATGATAGTACTTGGACTACACCAAAAAACTTAGGATATCCTATCAATACTTCATCAGACGATTTTGGCCTTATTGTAAATGCAACAGGTCAATACGCATATTTTTCTTCTAACAGAGAAGGTTCACAAGATTGGGATTTATATACTTTTGAATTATACGAAACTGTTAGACCTGAGCCAGTAATTTATTTAACAGGAAAAATATATGATATTAAAACCGAAACACCAGTAATTGCTAAAATAGAGCTTTTTGAATTAGAAAATAAAAGCCTTATTTATCAGGCAAAATCGTATGCTAACAGCGGAAATTATTTAGCCTGTATTCCCCAAAAAAAACAATACGCTATGAACGTTGAAGCTAAAGGATATTTATTCTTTAGCGAACATTTTTCGTTAGAAAAACTTAAAAAAATTGAACAATCTTTTGTAATGGATGTTCCTTTAAAACCAATTGAATTAGGAACTACTATTATTTTAAAAAATATTTTTTACGAAACAGACAAATATAATTTAAAGCCAGAGTCTGAAGTTGAGTTAAATAAATTAGCACAATTTCTTATTAATAATCCTAAAATATCAATAGAAATTAGCGGACATACCGATAACGTCGGAACTGCCGAATACAACAAGATTTTATCTACAAATAGAGCAAAAACTGTTTACGAATATCTTATTTCAAAAGGAATACCAGCAAATCGCTTAAAATATGCTGGTTATGGCTTTTCTAAGCCTATAGCTAGTAACGATACAGATGAAGGTAAAGCTTTAAACAGAAGAACTGAATTTAAAATTATTGGAATTAACTAATTTTTTCAAGAATAACAACTGTTTCTAAATGATGTGTTTGTGGAAACATATCAAAAGCTTTTACTTTTAATAATTTATAACGTTCTTTTATCAACGATAAATTCCATGCTAAAGATACCGGATTACAACTCACATATACAACATATTTAGCATTTGAATTAACAACGTTTTTTAATATTTCTATTAAAGTACCAGAACGAGGTGGATCTAAAATTATAATATCTGGCTTTAAATTCTTTTCTATAAAATGTTGATTAAAAGTTCTTAAAACATCTCCACAAAAATACATACACTGGTTTTCTTTGTTAATTTGTTTTGAATTATAATTCGCATCTGCAATGGCATAAGGATTGTTATCTATACCAATAACTTTTAAATCATTTTTATATAAAAGAGGTAGAGATAATGAGCTATTCCCACAATATAAATCATACAAAACAAAATTTTTCATTGGTATGTTTAGATTGATAAAAGAAATCATTTTCTCAGTTATTTCAACATTATTTTGAAAAAACGTAAGTGGATGAACTTTAAAAGTAATTCCAAATAAATTTTCGTAAAAACTTTTTATTTCGTAAATAATTTTAAAATCAATATCACTTTTTACATAAATACCTATAAAATACTTTTTTAAAGGTTCAAAAACTTCCAATTCAATATTCAAAGAATTTTTAGTATGAAACATTATTATACAAAGTCCGTCGTTATTTGCTCGTATAGTAAAAGAATTAAGATGTTCTAATTTCTTACCATTACTATTTAACCATTCACAAACAATAAGATTAAGATTATTTATTTCCTTTTTTAAAATTTTACAGTCATAAATCTTAATAAATGATTTTTTATCGTATATAAAGCCAGTAAAATAATTATTGTTTTCGTTCTTTATTTTAAAAGTTCCATTATTTCTGTAATTAATATTTTTTTTTGCAGGCTCTATTTCAAATACTTCGAAGTTTATGTTATATTTATTAAATGCTTTTTGTATTATTCTTTTCTTTATGTTTAACTGTTCATTATATTCTATATGCAAAAAATTACAACCTTCGCACAAATGATAATGTTCACAATTCGGAATTATTCTATGATTAGACTTTTTTTTAATATCAATTACCGAAGCTATCCTAAATCCTAATCTTTTGTTTAATATTTTTGCATCAACAACTTCTCCCGAAAGTACTTTCGATACATAATATTTTTTTTCATTAAATATAAAATAATGATTTCCTGAAGAATGTATATCAAGAATTTCAGCATTATAAATAACAGGGCGTTCTTTATTCATTTTATATTGACTAAAATTAAAAAGGCTGCCTTGTTTCAAGACAGCCTCTTAAAATATTATACAAATTGTATTTAACGAACAACGTTAATTTTTTGTGTAACTACTGCATTGTTTGTAGCTACTT